>Ga0153957_100011_pt1 | contig 144032 bp, 181 predicted proteins | sample TSFL041MetaG_FD_104745 | JGI IMG/M metagenome (GOLD analysis project Ga0153957, IMG submission 104745) | Attine ant fungus gardens microbial communities from Florida, USA - TSFL041 MetaG | ecosystem: Host-associated > Fungi > Mycelium > Unclassified | place: USA: Florida, Wekiwa Springs... | reverse complement strand
GGAAGACAATGGAGATTAATGGAAGACATTTGGTAAAATATGCACAATCACAGGAAAAACTCCCATTGCTGGATGGTGGTGAGAGTTTGGCTTAAGAGATTTTAATGTTCAGGGGATGAATGAATTTTTTCAATCTTTTTCATTTTTTTTCTATCAGGGATTGATCTTACATTGATCTTGCACCACAGTGATATTTGTCATGATAGCTTTTTTTTTTGATAATCTACATGTTTATTCAATTCAATATCAATGGTTCTTTCTCAGACTTGGTGCCATCCTGTCATGCATAAGAATAAGGAACCTCTGAGCCCATTTCAAGATAATGCACCTGCTAAGAGAGATTCAACCTGACTGATAGCTTGAAAACTACATCACAGAAGATTACAAAGTATCAAGTAAACTATAACAATTCCGAGGCATGGCGTTTGTCGGATACAAGTCCGACCTTAGTGTGACAGAGATGATCACACCGTAGGATTGATTCGCCAACAGTGTTTAGAAATTCAAATTGTCAAGCAACTTGATTCTGTTGTTCTGTAGCCCTGATGTCAGATGAGGAAGAATATGAAATCGGTGCGCTCCTTTCGATACACCTGAACTCATATGTTAACTTATGTAGAGTCTATCACGGAGGCCCGGATTTCGGGAGAAAAGAAGGGCAAGCGCTTGGTATGTACGAGACTCCTAAGTACTCGGGTGTCTTGCTGAAAAAGCAACAGGAATTTCGCGTTCGGGTAACATTCTTTAATACCAATTCGATTTCGTATGTTTCGCTCAATGATTACTCCAGTGGAAAGGCTACAAGCCTTCAGATGATACGTGAGTGTTCCTGCTCACACCATCTGTTTGCTGCTTTACCTTCTTCGTCTCCAGCTGGGAACCAGTAGAAAATTTGGCAGGTTCAGAGGAGACGTTGCGGCATTTCATTCAACATATGGATACAGGAGGGAGAGATCATCGGAATTTGACTTTGTTCAGTCCAGGAGAACACTTTTTTCCTGTCGGTCCGCCTACGAGTCAGTATGTTTTGCGTGTGTGATTCAGGCTCATGTCTTACCAAACCTGAAGGACGCAAGGCTAAAGAAAAGAAGCACACACTAGAGCTTGACTTACCCTCATTCTCGCAAACACATAAACGAGGCTCTAGCGAGATTTGCATCGATGAATATCCTTCCAAGCGTTCACGTCCTACACTGCAGACATTTGGGAGCAAGCCCAACCTCCTTTTGACTAGAACTAGTAGTTCCCCCAAATTGATGTCAGTAAGCGATTCATCTCCCAACCTGTCTATACGACGACAGCCTTGTTCAAGCATAAGCACGATGAACGACATCACCGAACCCGAGCCGGGCAGTGTGGCTGACCTTCTAAACCTTTCAGAGCCTTCACAGCCGACCCTGATAGCAAGGGAAAAGGCCGGAATGAGTGTGGTTACGCCACCCTTGACAAGAGACATCCAATCCAACACATCCTTGCATCGAACTCGTATCGATATCACACAAGTACAACCTCCATCAAAAGAACAACATACTATTTCAGCCAAAAACTCATCAACTCTCAAACGCAAGAAACCAGGTCCCGGTCGCTCTTCTGATGGGCTTACGATTCAATCTCCAATTCTTTTAACTGCTGGGGAAAAGGAGTTTAAGAACATAAGGGGAGAGAGAAGAGCAGAGAATCAATCGAGCAGCAGAGAGGATGATGGAAGCGTCTCTGGTATAACTACGCATGAAGATGTTTCCGTTGCAACTTCCAAGCCTGCTGAGCCCCTTCATCTAGCAGGCCTGGGTACAGATTATCCGGGTTTGCCTGCATTAAATGATAACACAGGAACTGCCTTATCAAATCAGATTGTGGATGCACGTTTGGTGTGAGCTCTTACCCTTACTTAACGACAGAATTCAAGTTACTTATAATATCAGTGGTGATTCCTTACTTCCGGCAGTGAGGGAAAGCTTGTTCCCTACAAATACATCTGAAGTTAAAGGTCATCCTGAGTGGAAGCGCCCCACAATCTTTGGTTTATTGTAAGTGAAAGGCCCAGATGGCTCTCTTGGATCATTGAAAAAAGTACCGAGCAGAGGTTTAGGAGCAGATATCTCATATCCTGAATCTCGTATATCTCCTGACGAACTGTAGGTTTGCTATCATGAAAGGCTCCCCTTGGTCTGAACTTCATTCCAAACAGCTCGATACCTTTTCAGATTAACCTTGATTCAAGGGTTTCTTTACCAGTCCTGTTCAAGGATCATACCTCGGTTCCAGCCTTCCCACTAGATCAGTCGGGCCCTCCTGGGAAGTTTTATTGTGGATCTCATGCTACGGATCTACTGGCGACCCTCAAAGCAAAATCCTTCTTTGCCAGAATTGTGTTATCCCCGGAAGCAACGGAAGCACATATCATCAACTTTGAGCACTTTAAAAAGCGCCTTCGCAATAACGAGCTAGTGAGTTTCTGGTTATTCTCATATGTCCCGTTGCTCATTACATCTCTGGAGTTCGTTGAAATGTTTGGTCAGGATTTACTTGCCTTCTGGTCTTCAGGCAACGCTTCTTCGACCCAGAGACTGAATTTTGTACCGAACCTCCTCTTGGCCAGCGCTATACTTGTTGCACATGTTTCTATTGAGGACCAGTCTGCATTTGCGGACGTTGTCATGAGTGCCGATGACACCATCTGGTCTCGTTATGTCCTAAACACTGTAGCTGTATGATGCCAACAAGTTCTATCATATCTATACAATTCAGCACACAATTTCTGAAGCTTCAGGCTATACCATGACATCAAAGCACTATGTTACATTGAAATTGTCGAGTGCTACACTAGAAATGAGTTGTGTTTGGTAGATAGAGATCAATACAAATGGTTGAGACAAAATACATGTTTGCAACGAGTTTTCGCTTCATCCTCTTTTTTTCTGTCTGTCATATCTAAACATTGAAGGGTAGGAGACAACTGAAGGCAAACAATTGATGGGCTTTGATAGCCGGTTAGTGTTTATGCACGTGATTTCGTTTACACAATTGATGACTACTTAAACGCGAACCTTTTTTGTTTCTCCGATCCATGCTGAAACGAGTACCAACGACAACAGATGGCAAGATCGTAGATAGACTTCAAGAAAGTTCTCGCGTAAATCTGCCTTTCAAAGCTCCAGCACTTGCAAAGTCCTTGGAACGTGTTCAGCCGCAGCGGAAGCGGAAACGCGTTTCCTATGTTGGACAACAAGAAGACAATGATTCAGACGATGATGGTAGTTTCAAAAGGAAGAAGAGGGCTGACAAGGATAGTAGTTACCTCAATGAAGACGAACTCCTTACCATGCACAAGCAGTACCCTGTGTTCAGGCCCACTCCATTTGACCAAGTCATCAATCGTCGATTTTCCCTTCCTTCCATGAAAAGTAAGAATGGTTCTGTTGTCGTGTCGGTGCTATCAAATATATCGCTCGGCATCAGACCTCCAACAAAGGTGCTCCCAAGACCCTTGCATGACCCGATGGAGGATCATGCCATCGTCCTCTTTGATCCGACGATAGATATCAGGGAGACAGACGAGGAAAAGAAAGAGCGTGAGGCACAGGAAGCTAAGGTTAAAGCAGAAGAAGAAATTCAGTTGAAAACTGCGGGGATGTACAATCCTCACAAGAGTCTTCGAAAATTGCTTGGGGAGGGTGACGAGAAGAAGGAAAAAGCGCCGAAAGTGCCTGTTGTCATTGATCCGCAACTTTCAAAGGTTTTGCGGCCTCATCAGGTTGAAGGAGTCAAGGTATGTTCTCTTTGTTACTGAGGATACCCTAAATGACCGTGACCTAGTTTCTCTATAAATGTACAACAGGTATGGTTGTTGAAAATCAGTATGGTTGCATTATGGCAGATGAGATGGGTCTCGGGAAAACATTGCAGTGCATTGCGCTCATGTGGACATTACTTAAACAATCACCACATCCTGGCAAGCCTACTATCGAGAAATGCATCATTGCATGCCCGTCTAGTCTGGTCAAGAACTGGGCGAACGAATTAGGTCTGTACTCTCCCTACTCTTACTTGCGCACAGCTGATGCCTTGGATAAGTCAAATGGCTCGGTAAAGATACTGTAGCACCCCTAGCGGTTGATGGTAAGGGTGGAAAATCCGAGTTGATACCTAAAGTACAGCGATGGGTCTTGGCTCGGGGAAGGAATGTCACTCAACCAGGTGGGTGTGGATATTCAGCAGTGTTGTATGTTTACTGACCTCCATATGAAGTGATGATCGTATCGTATGAAACATTGCGCACTCTTACTGCTTATCTCGCGAACTGTACTGTCGGACTCCTTTTATGTGATGAGGGACATAGACTCAAGAATTCCGGTATCTTGGAGACAGCATAATGAGTTTCTACTATATGCTAATGATAAACTCATCTAGAATCTCAAACTTTCCAAGCCCTAAATAGCCTGAACGTCAAGCGTCGTGTCATTTTGACTGGTACACCAATCCAGGTTTGAGATTTATCCTGAGCGGACATCAAATTCTGATCTCCACCAGAATGACCTCTCTGAGTACTTCGCCCTCCTCAGCTTTGCCAATCCCAGTTACCTGGGGTCAAAGAATGATTTTCGAAAAAATTTTGAGAATGCTATCATTCGTGGCCGAGATGCCCTGGCTAGTGACGCCACAAAAGCTGAGGGCGAAAAAAAATTGAAGGAACTGGGTTCGCTCGTTATGAAATTTATCATTCGAAGAACCAACGATTTACTATCAAAATACTGTATGTACCAAGCCTTTTTCACGACATTGAACTCTGACCCCCTCTCTCAAGTGCCCGTCAAATATGAGCACGTAGTTTTCTGTCACCTCTCAGATTTCCAGCTATCATTATACCGTTTATTCATCACCTCTCCCGAAATTAAGGCCTTGTTGCGTGGAGTGGACTCTCAGCCCCTCAAGGCCATCAATATTTTGAAGAAACTATGTAATCACCCCGACTTACTAAACCTCGCAGAGGATTTGAAAGGCTCGGAGAAACTCTTACCCCCAGATTATGTCACTGCCAAAGGCGGCGGCAGAGGGAGCAACAGAAATCCCGTGGTAAGGAGCGAGTGGGGTGGCAAGTTCCTTGTTCTAGAGAGGTCAGTGATGTTTTATTCGGGAGACACAGAGATGATGCTGAATTGGTGCATCTAGGTTCTTGCACCTGATCCGGCAGACTACTAGTGACAAGATCGTGTTGATTAGCAATTATACACAGACACTCGACTTATTCGAGAGGTTATGTCGAAACAAGAAGTGAGGCATCTGTATCTTTAAATCGCCTCGTTCTTGATGTTGAACTAGATATGGATACTTCCGTCTTGATGGGACCATGTCGATTCCAAAACGACAGAAACTTGTTGATCAGTTCAATGATCCTCATGGCAAGGAGTTTGTCTTCTTGTTAAGTAGTAAAGCCGGTGGATGTGGCATCAATCTCATTGGTGCAAACAGGTTGATTCTATTTGATCCCGGTATGCTCACATAATTCGGAATATATTCAGTGTGGCTGATCACTGTAGACTGGAATCCTGCTGCCGATCAACAGGCCCTCGCTCGTGTATGGCGTGACGGCCAAAAGAAAGAGTGTAAGTAAATCAACCTTTACAGCTAGGCATTAATCCTGAAATTCCTCTTGAGGTTTTGTGTATCGGTTCATCTCTACCGGTACTATAGAAGAGAAAATTTTTCAGCGTCAAGCTAACAAGCAAGCACTCTCGTCGGCCGTGGTTGATGAGAAGGAAGACGCAGAGCGCCACTTCTCGTTAGATGCTCTTCGGCAGCTGTTCACGTTCAACGAAAATACCCTATGTGACACTCATGAAACTTTCAAGTGCAAGCGATGTAAGGATGGCAGACAGATGGTCAAGTCTCCTACGTTGCTTTATGGTGACGTTAGCACGTAGGTTTTTGGTTTATTTTCCCTCTATTGAATTCAGCGAATTCTTTTGGCAGCTGGAATCATTTTACGAATGAAGAGTTGAAAAACAATCATGATGATTTGCTACGTGCCGAAGTGGGTCTGCCTGAGGTGTCATACGTGTTCCAGTATATTAGCCATTAGATTAGTATTGTATTCTTCCGCTCTCAACGGTTTTGTAGGGAACTAGTACCATAGAACTACATTGTATAGATACCCAGTGCTTATAATACATCATCCAACGATCGAAAGAGTGTTCATTCAAAGATATCGTCCCAACCCACCCATTCCCCACCTACAGGTCGAATTCTGACTTTTTCACCAGTGGGTCCGAAATATGATGCCTTGAACCACGACTGCATCTCCTCTTCTGAAAAAGGACCAAACGTTTGTGAATCATCCGTCTCTGCGACGTCCCACTTGTACTCAAATTTGACATCGGCAGAGGAGGGTTCCCAATTTTGGTCAACGACACCAGAGCAGCGAATATCGCGGACAAGTTCTTCGAAGGTTTTGGAATAGACGTCTATATCACCGAGGCTCATCAAGTTAGACGCGAGGTGGGTTATGTGTTCAATATCGGTTGGTGATGATTCAATTTTTCCTGAGTGAGAGGTGACCTGTTTTGAATTTCTGTAGGTGGAAGAGGAATTGGCGCTTTGTATTCAAAACAACATGATATAAAAAACATACTTTTCATCTGTACTTCGTTTCTTTTTCGCCTGCATACCTAGTCGCTGCAGTGCTTCCAACACTGTTTCGCCTTTCTTGAGATATGGAAGTAGCTGTTTCTGCATCGCTTCCTTCCCACCACTCTCTCTTAACTCCCGTTCTTCTTCTTCTTGTTTGTGTCTCTGAACTTTTTCTTGGTGTTTCTTTCTCTTCCTAGCTAATTTGATTTCTTGTTCGGAAAGACCGTCCATCCAACGGTCATGCTGGCCATGAGGATCGAATGTACGGACGTACATCCCATCTGCTGTGAACTTGCCTTCTTCCATTTCTTCACGCATATTGAAAGACGACATTTCGTACCCCATGCCAGCCTTTTTTCGGCGTTTGGCATCGTCTTCGTCTTCTGGCTCAGGTTCACTTTCCTCAGGGCTGGAATCCTCGCTTCCAGAAGCGTTACCACCGAATTCTTGGCCTTCGATGTCGCCTAGGCGCATGTATCTTTCTTCTCTCCTATTTTGATGACCACTGTCCAGATCAGCCCCACCGGCGGCGGAAGGGATGGCTTTCTCGGCAGCAGTAAACATATCGTCATCTTCTCCACCCAAGTCACCTTCCTTTTCGTCGCCGCCCTTCCGACGAGAATAAACGGCCTCATCACTGCCATCACTTGAATCGGAGTCATAGCCTTCTGTTTTCAGAGCGTGTTTTCGTGTGGGACCTTCAAGCGCTTCATCGACTTGCTCTGCAAAATTAGCTGGATCTTCATCTGGATCGACGAATCGAGTTTTCTTTGCAGCGTGGGTAGGTATTGAAGGTGTTTTGTGGAGAAAAGGGTCGTGTGAGGAAGAATTAGTCGTTGCTAGTGATCGTTTTTTGCTTTGTGGTTTTGACATTTTGGCGATCAAGAGGGTCAGGGGTTGGTTTATCAAGCTACATCTATTGCGGACCAACGGTCCGGCCGCTATTGTTGGACTTGCATGGGATGACCAAGCTGTGACCGGAATAATAAGCGTCCGCTGAGTTGTGAACGACTGGGCCACGTCTTGCAGTCATACGGACGTCTACGGGCCCGCAATAGAAGGAGCAGGAAAGCGAAGCTTGCTAGTATTAGATTCTAAAATTGATATCTCAGTTGAGCGCCTGTTATCTGCCCTCCACCTTCATGTCCGGTTCTACCCTCTTTAGTAATCTTTTGGGGTACGCCTCTGTTGCCTGCTGGCTTGGTGCTCAATTGCCGTCGGTATCTTCTAATCTGCTTTGGTGACTCACTGACAGAGAGTCCAGTCAAGTATTCGAGAACTTCCACAGACAGTCCTGTGATGGCCTCGCCCTGCCCTTTCTCGCCAACTGGTTTCTCGGTACGCTTTTTGTCCACCTTGCTACATGATTCCTTATCTATCGTCTAGGCGACTTTTCCAATCTCATAGGTTGCATCCTCACTGGCCAGCTACCATTCCAAGTGTGCCCCTCGCGAAATCCTCATCATTTCCAAATCTGATCATATTCCCCACAGAGATACCTCGCAATTTATTTCTGTTCCATAGATCTTGTTCTTCTCTTTCAATATATCTACTATCAGAACTTTCTCAACCCTCCATCCTCCCTTTCCCCTGTCATTTTCCATTCTCGGCGGGCTGGGCCCTCTATCTCCGCTTCTCGTAGACTCTCCGCCGACAGAAGTAAAACTCGATATCACACCCTCTCCGCAGTTGCTTCTGATATCGCAGCAGCAGCAGCTCTTGCAGCCAGATATCAAGATCAAGGTTCTGGCTCTCACACTGCTAGGCACAACTCTGACACCCTTGGTCGCCCGCACAGCATCATATCAACTGTCCCCGACGACTCTGAGGATGAGCATCCAATTACCTTGGTTGACAGCTTTTATTCTGAGAGTGGCAGGGATGTTGGTAGAAAACGTATATCATGGAGCACAGGGAGAAATCGGACACGTGCAAACAGTTCCAGTAGCATATTAGCAGTCGCGCCTTCAAATGCGACCTGTGATATGGATAGCATTCGGAGAGGAAGATCGTTGAGAAGGGATGCGGAAGAGTTTCTTCAGGGTCCAGGAGAAGCAAGACAAGCAAGTGAGTCTTCATCTTCGCCTTGGGATCGCAGGAATTCTAGGGCCGGCAAGAAGAGCGCTACTATGGTCTTTTTGGGTACCTGGGCCTTGTTTGGGGTCGGTACGTTCGTGGGGAATAAGTCCAATACACATATTGGGAGGGTACTACCATCGAGTCCTGCTCGAGGTCACGTTATTCCAACAGCAGTTACATCGTCCCTGATTGCTACAGAACTCTGGACTCTCTCTGATACCGTTCCGGGATTACCTGCGGCATCTGAAGATCAGGATCTGCCATCCCCCGCGGAACATGTTGTCCTACTCAATGATTCCAAACCCTCCCTGGAGCGTACTATCGGGCGTATCTCAGCTTGGCTATGCACCACGCTCTATCTCACATCTCGGTTGCCCCAAATTTGGAAGAATGTGAGTACCAATTATGTCATTCATGATGCCAATCCGACTGATTCAACAAAGTTCGTTAGAAAATCTGTAGAGGTACATCTCCTGAAATTATTCAAGCACTGACTAATCGGTCTTGTGGTGTAGGGTTTATCCATGTATCTATTCATATTCGCATTTCTAGGAAACGTATTCTATGTTGCGTCTATTCTCTTCTCGCCAGATGTTTATCTTCCATCGCACCAGTCTGCCGCTTTTTTGAAAGAGAGCATACCGTATGTTAACCGAATCCCTTTTTCTGATAATTGACGAGCTCTCATGCAGATATCTCTTGGGGAGCGGTGGGACACTCGTCTTTGATGTTACAATCGTTGCACAATCATTCATCTATAAATCCAAGCATAGTTGGCGAAATTCTAGAAGCAGGAGTAAAATTGTGAATCTAGAGAATGGGGACGACATTAGTGAAGATGTGATGGAGTCTGAACGAACGAGACTTTTGGCTGGAAATGCACAAACTAAACATCTGCAACCTGTCTCATTGAATTCGACTTCGGCAGAAATAGCACAGGGAGTGATAAGCACCGGTAAAGGGGATTTCGGAATAGCAAGAGAGCGTCCCATTCACCCCGTGAGTGATTGGTCATTGTCTTATGGGCTTGATCGTCAATCCCCAACGTTGTAGAATATGTGCTTGTGATACCCCTCCTCTCTTTATGCCACCTTTCACTGCTATCTTGGCCTCCTCTACAAACTCAGTATCTTTGCCTGTCGTGTTGCCGCCACTCGATGTCTCTACCTTAGCTATAATTCTCATAATCTGTACAAGAAATTTCCTGCTCATTATTATACTATGTTTCAATTCGATTCGTGTTCACTACTTGAGTGGAGAGATATCAAGTGATTTAAAGTATCAGGATTTATACGACTGCATGATCATGATCAAGACCCAAGCATTCCCAACGACATAAATCAAGCTGCGGAACCACAAACCCAAAAATACATCCTGACCCAAAAACTCCAGTTTATACGCTTCACTCAGCCATAAACCCTGTACAGCTGTCCACATACCTACACAAACCACCATCTTTAAACGAGACATATGGAGGTTAGGGAGGAGAAGAGGGAGAAAGAGGAGGTACCATAGGAAGTATTGAGACGTGCAAACTTTGTTGAAGAGAACGAAGGTAGATGTCTGGATGAACCATATGAATGGTACATCGGATTTCAGTGTCTGGTGAGTACGGATATCTCTAGGGTTCAGGGAGAGGAGGCCTGTGCCCAACGAGAGGATTAATTGTGGGAGGAAAGATATTAGTGGAGAGCTGAGGATGGTGGTTATGGTTGTTTGCAAGTTGAACCGATGATCAAGAAGATGCGATGGTGATGGAGGGGGTGAAGATGAGTTGAGAGATGGGTAAGTGAGGTACGTGAGGTAGAAGTAGGGTGAGAAGTTATGTCGGTGGTCGAGCCGATGAAGGTGGTATAAGTATGTTTCGTAGAGGAAGGGATAACCCCAGCTATTCGCAGGACCTTTAGTACAGGATCGGCAGACTCTTGGTGACAGAACGTACACAGCATAGCAAAGAGCACCTAGGATCCCAAACGTCAGGGCACTAGTAACTGCGAATTTACTAGTATCTGGATTGACTAGGTACTTGATCCAAACCATTCGGCCACTCTGTCCTTTCCGTTTGGTGTATAGACTGAGAGAACCGATGAGGCAAACACAGCTCACGCCATATATGACAGGGTATATCTTCCAGTGTGCGCTGAATCCCAAGAACACAGCAGCAGTGGTCCAGCGTTCATTCATGATAGCGTGCAGAGTAAGCAAGATAAAGAGTGAGAGCACGGATTCAGATGAACCACGCGTGGATATAGAGAACACCATTGGATTGATAAGGTGTACTGCGGTATAGAGCGTGGCTTTCATTTGCAAAGAACTTGTAGAAGTTGACTGAGAGTTTTTTTTCTTGTGCGTTTTGGCGCCCTCGCTGGCGACGATAATGTGATGAATGAGGAGGTTGTAGATGAGTAAACCATTTATGATGTCAAATACTGCGAAAATGCATTTGCCAAAAGACGGATGAAGGAAGATGTTAGGTATGACGAGGAGAGAGAGGAGCGGTGTGTAACGGTAGGTATGTCTAGTATACGGACTGCCTCCAGAAAGATCATTAGCGCTTCATCGGAGGGATAGATACAAATACGTACTCTCCTATGGGTATAGGATAGCCGAGCCACTGTGATAATGGGCCTTGAGCTAAGCTATCCTGGCTCGGCCGGAAGACAAACTGAGCGGCATCCGTAAAGACACGATAGTCAACATCTGTGTATTTGATGAATGACCTAGCATCATGCCATTCACTGTAGAATATCAAAGCAACACGAAGTCCGAGACTGACAACGAGCACATTTCTGAGGGAGAATATTGGAGTGGCCATCTACCTTGGGGTCGTGGGTCGTGATAATCTTGTTGGTTCAAAGAAATCGAGATCTTATAACATTCCCACAATTCAGGACTATTGAATGGCTCGACCGTTCTGGTTCACTCGAACGATATAGAGAGAAAATATTGAAAGATTACTTAATGCCCTGTTTGTAAAAGTCATGAGTGCGACGCCACATCCTGGACGTATCACTTTGATATCAACACCCATACAATGTCTCTTAAGAAACTACTGGAGGAACCATTTGGGCCTTACCCTGAGCAATGTATCCTCAATCCAAATTGGGCACGATCTGGCTCCTTCAAACCAACATTGACTTCAGTACAAATAAAATGTGCGGGCGATGACATTGGGTAAACATCCCCCACTGCTTTTACCTTTCCTATTTTACTCAGGACTTTCGGTAGTCTGGATGAAACTGAATTGCTCGATGAGGCTCTGCCCACGAGTAGAATTATCCAACATGATGTTGAAGTGGTGGGCGCACTAGAAATAGAGGCGTTGAATTGGTTATCGGAACAAGGGAAGTCATGGTTGGATCATGATCTGAGGAAACGGGATGATGAAAAATCGATTTCCGCAAAACCTAGTCAGTTGACTTTGAAAGCGATTTACGGAGACGGATTGAACAGCGGTTCAACCATCTCGGTATGGGTGCACTTTGTAAAAGTACTAAGTGCGGCTTATAAGACTCGTGAGACCCTTCATATTATATTCTAGGGAATGGTTGAATATGAATACTGTTTTCCAGTGGATGATGATCCAGATTCTCTAGTATTGTTTTCAAAAGAGTATGTTAGTTCTCCACGAGTGTTTCAACCTTTCTGAACAATTTTACACCTAGAAATCGTTCCTTTCGTGTTGCTAGCCTCGATGTCAAGACTTTCGACCTAAGTCAAAATTTTCTGGACCGCTATACTATTCGACGTCTGATTCATCAACTCATCCTTGGTTGCGATACTCCAGTCAACGAGAGAAACATCGACTGGCTGGTGGAGCAATACTTCATGCAGATCATCCCTTTAGACAGGTACATTCGGTACATATACGACCCGGAAGTGGATACCATTATAACCAACTCTCGTGGTGCTCTCATTCTCAACACTTCACGGTGTCCACGACCTGTTCCCAGGAGAGAGATCTACGCAATATTTGCCAAACATGCAGAGTGGATATTGGCAGATCAAATTGTCGCTCGACGTTCGCCTCATACACGATATTTAGATATTCGACAGTGGTACGAATTCATCAAACAGTACAGGATGATCATTGGTTCGTCGACCAGTGGGGGAATACCAGACATTGTAGGTAACCTGACACGATTCGGTGGAAAGCGGGAGTCTTGGCAGAAGCGCCTGGAAACTAGTCTCTCACACCCCGTTGCTTCGTCAAGCTCGCTGGCACCTAAAACTGTTCCCTCCGTCAAACAACCATCACACCAGCGGCCGTCTTCAAGCCATCACGACATGAATCCGGATACTGACTTCCGGTACGACAGCGATTTCAGCGAGGCATCAATATTCTCTCCATCGGATCCAGAATCTGAGGCTGCTGACTCCAATTTATTGGAAAAGGTACCATGGTATTGCCGTATACCTCCAGAACTCGAGGCCTCGCAGTTCATATGGCGGTGTCCAGGCTGCAAAGTCTACCGGATTGATCTCCTTCAAGTAGATGAAGATGAGCTAAGAAAAATTCCCAACCCTTATGCTGAGATATTGCGGACAAGGAACTGGCAGAGGGTCACGGATTCTGAGGTTCAGATGGCGTTTAAGCATCTTGTTAACAATCACTACACTGAACACCTGAAGGAATGTGGATTACAGTTCGTGATCAAAGCTGGGGAGGTGATTTGTTCGATCCCTGCATCCTTTTGGTACACTTACCAGTATGACCTTGGTTCAGGTGACCTATCAAAAATGGCCCCCGGAGAAATTACGGCGAAAATCCTAAAGATTGGATAGACCGTTAGCATATCTAGATAGAGTGTGTGTGTATAATATACCTGTCTGAATAAAATTATACCAATTTCACGTGCGACCAAGATCGACAGTGGTTGTTCCGAGCTGTGCACGACCTCTGGGCTCTGCCTCTTGCCACCACCTTCCTCGTAATGCCGCCCTCTGCGACACCTAGTCCAACTACTAGCACACCACCAGCTAGCAAGAGCGGTAAATCGCCCAGAGAATCCTTCTCTGAGCCCACCCCATGTCAACTGGTGAGCTCAGGGTTCTTGACGATATGAGATACACGATGAATTCTTCACCACAGCGGTCGTTGGTGTTGGATTATCTTTTTCAAAATTGTTATACCCGTACGGCTGCCGCGTTCACGAAAGAAAGTACGGTGCGACACTTAGATGCCGATGGTGATGAGATCCTGCAGCCGGAAGTTCGAGGCATTTTGGCTGACCAGGACGTGCTGGAATTGAGCAAAGAAACTTTGAGGGAGGCAGAGCTTCGTAACAGTGCGTCATTGACTGTTCTAGCACAACTGGACTTTACGGTGGCTCATGCATAATATTTATACACAGGTATTCGTGTCAAGATACTTTCTGGACAAGTCGATGATGCCATCAACTTACTCAATGAATATTTTCCGTCTGTCCTTGCTCCTCCAGATCCAAGCACTACTTCCTCGTATCCTTCGGCGCTGGAAGCCTTGAACTTGAGTAAACATCTGATACCAACAACAACAGATCCACGTCATTTGATTCTGAACCTTCGGATCCTTGGCTTCACAGAACTATGTAGAACCCAACCTCGGGTGTATTCTTCACCCTTGTTGCGGACAACTGTGATTGACTTGTCAGATTCAGCTGCATCTTCTGATGAGGCTATGAATGTGGAAGCTGATGTGAGTCCATCTTATGGGCATTCTCAGAGATTTAATTCTGATGCGGACGAGAAGACCTGTATGGATGAAGATGGCTCAAATAAGGTTAGGGAAGGTCATGACCATGCTACCTCTACCCTTCATGATGCTACTGGTAATGAAACCAAGGATGATCCTCATGTTATCAAGATGATCCAACAAGGACAAAAACTCTACGTTCTCCTAGAACAAATTCATAACCCCGTCGAAAAGGATCTATACGTACAGGAATTGATTAACGTGGGAGCATTGTTAGCCTATCCTCATCCCGAGAGTAGTCCTCTTGCGAGATACCTCTCGATGGAGAGGCGGGAGGCTGTCGCTGAGCAAATTAACAAAGCCATTCTTGGTATGTTTGATTCTTTCAACTTTGCACGTCCAGGTTAATGTGTCATGGTTCTGCTCCTAGTTCGGACAGGCCAATTGCCGATCTCAAAGATCGAGGCTGTTATAAGATATACCACGATCCTTTGGACCTTGGCTAATGAACTGAAGGTCAAGGTGAGGCCGGGAGCTGTTGTACCGCCACTTATTTCGATGCAAAAAACACCGACGCTACCTTCGCAGACGAAGCAAGTTTCTGAAAGTGACCAGGTATGTTCGAGTAACGTGTGGTGGTAACTCTTAAATATGTATCACAGCGACAGATAGTGCCGCCGTTCAGTCTCCAGACACTTCTCAACCTGTGATAATTGAAAACAACTCTCAGAACTTTCTCACCGTGAACATGAACACCCTTCCATTCGTCGATTCACCAATACCGCGTACTTTGACTTCAATGAGGGCTCCGCTCTCTTGAAGCAGTTCTAGCTCCTCTTCTGAGCAGCTCATATTGATACAAACTTTGTTGATAGGACTGAAGTCCGGGGTACATCAGTACAGTAGGCAATTGGTTTTAGTGCAGATGATGATCACAAAACGACCGTGATCTCATCCCACCTCCCTTTATTTACACCTTCCAGGAAATTCTCTGGCACATAATTCCCCCGGAATCCAAGAACCCTCAGATGGTTCCATCGGGGCCAGTCTACATGCCTCAAATCCATGATTGGTGTATCCTTAGGTGGTTGCGGTCCCCTCAGTCTTCCCTGACCATCAGGAACCGAGTTAGCACCTAGCCATGCGTTGTACGACACGTCCAGGATAATGATCAGGGGGACAATGCGGGGTAACCGTTGCAATGGTACTGGCATCGACATATTTATGAGTGCAAGATGTGTGAGTGTTGGCGGGAAACTAAAGGGAGTTGGTGAATAGATGGACGTATTGAGGAAGATAAGTGAGTGTAGGGGCGAGTTCATGTCTGCCTCTTCCATGTCCCAATCCCAATCTACATGTAGATCTTCTCCTGCAGTCATGGCATTACTTCCGTTTTCAGAGCGCGATCGAATGAAATAATCATCTCTAAGTGTAACGCTGGGACCGACAACGATTACTTCACCATCCGCATGCCCCTCTTCCCCCCAAAGTGCATACAGATGAGCAGTACTCAAGGGAGAATGGACGGCTGAGAATCGTATGAGATCTTTCCGGAGATGAGTAGGTATATAAGGCACGATCCCATCCTCGAATTGGGAGATAGTGCATGTATCGAGGAGTATTTGGAAGCAGAGGAGGGACAGGGAAGGGATTCGTAGCATGAATGTTTCGAGTTTCGGATTCCGAGATGTGAAAGGCAAAGTAGAGTCCGAGGTAAATGATGCAACGAGAGGCAGGTCAACTCGGCAACTAAAGACTAGTGATAGAGCTTCGTCTCTCCAAGTTGCAGTCTCCCATGTGTCTTTTCTCGAGTTTAATTTCCAGCTTTTAGGTGGGAGGGGACCTGACACGCCATCAGACATCGGCTCTCCCGTGTTTGACTTCAGCTGAATTGAATGTGACTCAGACTCGTGGCATGCGAGATCGGCTAGGGAAAGTAGACGGAAGGGCAGGGGTGGTATTGCATGAATGTTATGGATATCGTTAGAAGATAAGTGCGATCGAGAGCCCCGTAAGTTTTGACGATGACGGAATTGTTCCCCTCTGAAAATGAGATGAGTACATGAGGTAGGTCAGCTATTGAGGTAATACCTCAGGGTATGAATGCGATCATGCACACCCTTTTGCGAGTACATGATGTTGTTAGGGATATGGGTCAGAGGACATCGCGTTGGTTCAGCCAACTTGGCTGGACGTGAATTGTCAGTAGTTGTCAGATGCCATTAATTACATTAGATATATATAGTGTCCAGTTGCATCGCCTACTTCATACCACAGAAGATTGCATTCTTTCATGAGTCGTGATCTCCCGATCAGTTCAAACACTGGTCTCTAGCCCATTTTTTCATCTGAATTATCGAGCTAACAAGAGTGACTGAAAAGAAGCAATATTGAAATTGAAATAATCTACTCTCGAGGATTGAAGGGGCTCGTCCTGTATGCAGGTGCCTCAATAATGACAGGTAAAGTTTTGGCGAGCGCAGCGGTGCCAGCCGGGAAAGGAAGGTCGTCTACGCCCTTTGGTAGAACTTTCTCAAAGAGGCCCTTGATTTGATTGTGTTTGCCTTGAGCCACAATTTTCTTGGCATCGCGAACAACTACATGAGCATCATCAACGCCTGGAACGGCACCCTTGACAAAAATTAGGCCAAGCTTTGAGTCGACGCGGATGACAGCAAGATTTTGTGTCGTAATGCGCTGACCGCCCATGCGACCAGCCATTTTTTTGCCAGGGAAAACACGTCCTGGGTCCTGGAAATTTAATTGTAAATTGTAGTCAAATGAAACCATGAGGAAAGAATATACCTGGTGTTGACCGGTTGAACCGGAAGAACGGTGAGATATAGATACACCATGACTGGCCGCTAGACCATGAAAACCCCATCGCTTCATCCCACCCTGGAAGCCCTTACCGATACTTTGGGAGAATGAGCAACATAAATGTTGGAACAGGGTGATTGTGCATACCTATTGGCTGACACATCCACATATTGGCCGGGAACAAAATGTATTGCAGACAGTATCGTTCCTATGTACATGAAACAGTGAGGACCGGTTTGTATGATTGATGACCTACCAACAGGCACGAGAGCATCTGGTGTCACAGGAAATTCTTTAACAATCCTCTTGGGAGATACTCCAGCCTTTTTGAAATGACCTCGCATCTGGACCGTTGTTGTTCGCTCTGGTTTATCCGAGGCGGCAACTTGTACAGCATGGTATACCGAATGGTCGTGCCGCTGAGTACGAATATTAGCTGTCACCTGGCAATTCTCAATCTACAGATATTCGATGATTGAGGACACGAAAAAGCAAGCGGAAAATAACACACCTGAAGCACAGTCACAGGAACTTTGACGCCTTGGTCATTCCAGAGAGACGTCATGCCACGCTTCCGTGCAATAAGGCCCGTTCGCATTGAGTTGGGAGTCCATTTTGTTGAGGCTGGGACATCGGGTTTGGAGGCCTCTGTACTTGGACTCGAAGCCGCAACAGAAATTGTAAAATGAATATGCCTTGTACCAACCTGGAGATGGTGTGGACGATGAACCCAGAGTCTGAGCATACTGACTTGTGACGGAAAACGTTGTTCTATCCAGAAAGGGAAAGTGCCTTTTTTCAATGCAAACCTGGCCATCCTATTATTGTCCACCAGATCCCTCAGCAAAAACGAGAACGAAATCCAGAAAATTCGACAAAGGCTACTACACTGTTGTCGATTACGGGGTGATCGGTGCTGCAACCTTGATACAAACCGACGGTAGACTCGGGTGGGGATCGTTGGTCTCATCGCGACCAAGCGGTGAATCTGCTTCATATTCACAGCAGTGATCATTGACCTTCTGAAGTTCACAGATTTCAAGCGACCAATACATTGAATGTGTTTCCCGCCACAAAGTCTCCCCTGCTATCTGAGCCAACGGTTACGACTCATCAACGGGCTGGTCAAGGGGTGCGTCCAAGTTGATATTGTCTTTAACTGCTCGTAATTGTTTCCTAGACACGCTTCTTGCGCAACAATTTTCCAGAAGCTGATTTTTCCAGTAATGTCATCCGGAGCCATATCACGGAGGATAGACTTCATGCTACCGAGCTCACTAAATTTGACCCCTTGGAGGGAAATGCATTGGATATCATCGCAGGGTACAACAGAGAAAAATTTGTGGTATTTCCAACAGGAGAAATTGGTGCTGAACTCAGCAAGTCACCTCGCACCCACTAACTTTTTGAGGCTAATTGATACTCAGATATGACACCTATCGTGGAAGATGCTAATGGGAAGGTAGTGATCAGACCAGTAGTCACTCCCAGGCGGACTTTCAGCACACCTATCCGACAAATTACATCTTCGACCACCAACGATATTCTTTCAAGAGGTTTGTGACCAATCAATGTGTTCTAGTGATTACCTTTGAAACATTCACTAGAAAGTCTAATCGGTATTCGGACGTTTGGTGCAACGTCCCTACTTAAACTTGATCCACAGGCTGGTGATGTCCAGGATATCACATATTTCAATAGTCACGACATCGGGGGCGTGCCCATCTCGGACGTTAGAGTTTCCTCCGATGTTGCGCCTTTTGAGATTCTCCTGGCTAACAACAATGGCGCTGTGTATGGGTGTAATCTTACTAGCAGCCAAAAGACAATGTAGGTCTATTCAGTTCTTTCATTTCACCATGCTCTTGAACTAATTTTCCGAGGGTTCAACTTCACTACGGGCTTGACCCAGTTCCAGTGAGTCCGTTTTGGAGAATTGGGAGGGGAGACAGACCTACAGAGTGTACAGTCCTATCAGGGAAAACTATGAACCTTCTTGACTTTCGGGTAGGTATAACCCTACTACCAGAAAAATCCTTCTTTGACGTGTAATCTCAGTCAAATGAGTTATCTCCTCTCTACAATGAACGAATACAGGATTTTTTGACCTCAAGTGAAGACTATGCTCAGGATGGCCTCATCCGACTCTGCTCTACATCACATATTATTTGGCTTGATCCACGGTACCCTGGGAAACCTCTTCTAAGTTACAAGCATCATCGGCAATATGACAGGACGCTCCAAACATCGACCATTTTCCTTGACGGTCCTCGTAAGTTATCATACTTCCGGTCCGGGCCGTTCTGATTCCAGGGCTGTAGCCATCACTTTCCTCAGCTCAAAACGCAATGGAATGCTGACAGTATATAATGTCTCTCGTCATGATAAGGGACTCATACGTGTCAATGACTCACCTTACAGTGTCATGCCTAATGCAAGCTCTTGTCGATTCACAGGACTAGCATTCCTGGAACACGAATCTCGTGCTTTGAGCGTGTTCAGAGCTGGTGAACGGGCCAGTGTGGACTGCATTCAACTCGATATACCGTCTACTGAAGAGGCTGAAATCATTGTGTCTGTGAGTGTTGAGGAATCAGATGCAGTCAAGCAACTCGCAGATGATGTTGGAAACATGAAGACCAGTACGGATATTTTTGGGGATCAAGGAAAAGTCGTAACCGATCTGTTCCCCGCCTATGATCGTAAGCACGAGAAAAGATTTGATACTCTCCCCTTCTGACAGCAGGCAAGGCATTTTTCGAATCCATGAAGAACAACAGGAGAAGGTGGAAGAAGAACAAGCAGAGAGAGTTTACGACATCATGGATCGACTCTCTACATTTTGGCAAATGAATGATAATACTTCTGAACACATGTTGACAAGGTGAAACTCGCTTTTGGTCATCTTCCAGATTACCAACTTATAAATCTTACCTAGTTATGATGTTGTTTTTCGGTCAAACGAGGATCCCAGCGAATCTTCGAGATCCGATTACACTATGGGCACCCTGCTGAATTCAGCTCGTGGTTTTCGAGCTATCGCCCAGAACAGGTTTCCGATAGAGGAAATACGAAGGGGCATTCCGTGGCATTACAATATTGCTGATATTCAGAATCGAATAGACCCATCTTTGGACCTCAGCCTGGGAGCTCGAGATCTGGCGGAATCTTTTCATTCTTTCGATCTGATTCAAGATGATCGAACCGCTTTGTCTATGCGGAGAGAGAATAATGCACGGGAACAGCTAGCTGTGGACCTGACTCTTTCAAAAGATGTTTATTCTCCATCTCCTTTCATCCGTCCACGTGAAGTAGATCACGACTTGGAGACGATGACAGAGGCACTTTCACTGAGTGAGAATGATATCAGAGAGCCTCCGGAGATGGAATTTGGTTACCTGGTACCTGTGTCTCAAAGAAAGAAGAAAAGCTATCATGAAGAAGAAGCGAAAATAAAAATAGAAGCTCCAACAGGCAAGGTGTCTTTACCGATGGGGGTGCGACTACTATTGAAGGACTGGGAAGTGGGTACGAAAGCCAAGGACTATGTCTTCCGAGATCCATACAGTACTACAGATGGTTCTGACTCCCACTCCACTGTATATTCTGTGCTGCAGGGAGTCACCACGGTGCCAAGCATGCTACAGTTCATGAACTCGCAGCAGCCGCCAACAATCATGTCATCACAGGCTTCAGGCCTTGGTTTGGTGAACCAGCCTGCCCAACAGCCGTCTACAATGTTCCACATAGAACTACCTTCTAGCCGGTCGACGGGAACCCAGCTACAGGACGAGCCATTGATGTTACAGACATTGCAAGGCTATCCACAACAGCTTGAGCAATATACACCAAGTACGCAGGTTTTTCTGGGGCCTCACGATGAGCGGCAAAAAAAGAAGCCACCGAAGAAACGGCTAGGCGGATTTTAGCATCGATGATTTCTATCAGTACCAAGTTATCTATCTCTCATTGTATGGAGAGCCGATAAAATATCATTATTTCTGGTGTAAACATGTACACAGGCTTGTCAAGCGTCATGCATAAGCGCCATAGTGAGGGATGATAGTATTATCGGGGATACCAGAAAAGGTAAAGGTGATATCGCGGGGCGCTAATTCCTTCCTTCTCTGCAGCTCATCTGTCCGTTCTTCTTTTTGTTCGCTCTTTCGGGCTATCGAGGATTGTGAATAAATTTTTGAACACCTAGTCCGGGTGCACGAAGCTGGACTTTCTGGGCCAGTTCGTAAGGACGCTCTATGGATGGAAATAGGTCCGTGCTCGATTTTTGTTTCATGACTCAAGTACTGGTGGTTTGGCTATGAGTTCTTATTGATAGTATCTAGGACACCAAATCACCCTTTGTATGGCCCGGCAGCGTTCAATGATGCCTTACGACGTACGCTTGTTCTATCAGAGGGGTGGAGCTTCCTAAGACATGGTGTTTTCCTACAGGCAATAAGGCTGTCGTGTGCGCCCTTTCGGCCAGTTACATATCAACGTTTGCAGGGTACCCGGTATGTATTAACTTTCCATACGATCCTTGTCTGAAGAGGAATATGATGCTGTATCTTGATTTCTCTCTGGGCTGTTATGTAGCTCGATTCTATCAAATCTAGGTTACAAACGACGAAAGGCTCGATAACGATCCCGCGGCTCGCAGCTCTAGTGTACAAAGAGGAGGGTATCATGGGTTTCTATCGAGGCCTTTGGATACCCCTGATGACTATCTCATTCGTCCGTGAGTCTCCCCTATTGGCAGCAACATCCGTTAGAACAGCTATGAACGTTGATCACCAGGTGCTTCTAGTTTTACAATTTACTCACGGACAAAGGAATATTGCGCAGAACACAACTACTTCTGTCGACCTCACATCGTAGATGCGGGCCTGACCGGTGGTATCAGTGGCGCCACGTCTGGTTCACTAATTTCGTTTGCAAGTGCACGTAAGTCCCAATGTTATTTACTACTCTTGACTCTGCTCTGACCCTGCTTAATCCTAGCATTTGAGCTCGTGAAGGTTATTTTTTTCATTGTCGGCGAAGTATCCGTCAATGAATATCTGTCTGGTTTCATGCAGGTCCGACGACAACTAGAATATAGTATCGCTCATTCAAAGGGTATCGCCCTCGTCCGACCACCTGGCACTGTGCAAGCTGTTCGGGAGATTTTTAGGGCGAATGGGTTGTGTGGGCTGTACACCGGCTTTAGACTCCATTTCAGTGCGTCATTGCTTTCCGAGTTTGATGTCCTGTCCTGTGTTTAATGACAGTCTACTGATGTTGGAGTTTCACAGTACGTGACACAGCAGGCACAGCGCTATATTTTTTGGAATATGATGGAATGCGTCATATGCTTGGTCGAAGTAGGTCTGGTGAACAGGGACCTACGCCCTCATGGTTCCCTGTCCATCCTTCGCTGGTTCCTTTCGTTTGTGGTTCTGTTTCAGGTGTATGGTTGCTCTTTTTGTTTTCGTGTTCCTATCAACTATATTTACGGTCAGGTTACTTCTTGGGCTCTCATCTATCCCTTGGACGTGTGAGTGATGTTCTCCAGCTTTCTTATCAAATTGATTTTTTCTATATAGAGTGAAAACAAAAGTTCAGCAGCGAGCTCTGGCTGGTGAGAAGTATCGAGGTCCCCTCGAAACTTTGCATAGATTAGTACGTGGTAAGTGAATTTCGTTCGAATTTCAATATACCTCTCTAATCCCTGTAGGTCCTGATCCAACCAATCCCAGACCTTTGTTCGCGGGGATTGGAAGATTGTACCGTGGCCTAGGCGTTAGTGCACTGCGGAGCATTACCACGCATGGTCTTCTTTGGACACTCTTCGACATGACTGCTCTTTACATCGACAACCTTCCACCATCACCACATCGGACGTGTGAGGACAAGTAGATGAAACGCACGAACACACCTCAATATGGTTGATATAACTCGACCATTTGTTCTAGTTAAGTCCAGAACCTCATTGTTCACCCTGCTGTGCTAGCCCTCGGTTGCCTTCCCAAAGATCACATCTTTGGGTTTACATCCTTAACTGTTCCTGCCACTGTGGTATTCATTTCATCACAAGTTTAACTTAGAATTAATATCGATGCAATCTGTACTATGGCACTATTTTTTCTTCTGCTTAGGGAAGAACCACTCTGTTGTCATCAGGCTGCAGTCATCAGAGGTGGTGTTCAAGCTGGCATATCTTAAAGGAGAGTGTTGGAAGAATAAACTTTTCAGCTCCAATAGTTTACTTCCAGACACTGCTAAATATGTCACGTAATCTCTTTTTTGGGAAGTATGATAGTGTCTTCCCGTAAGGATCTGGAAAAATTCTGAGAATGTAGTGCGGATGTAGTGTGAAATTCTAGTCCGAGAAAATCTAAGATGGTCTTGATTCCTGTACCGAGCTGGGTGTGATGTCATACCGCGCTGCGTTACATGCGACACAATAATATCTTTTCAATTATCCTGAAGACAGAACACTGCTTGTATGTTGTGCAACAGTTCTTTGTGGTAGAATTTTTTTTTGAAGTGCCCCTCTGACTTTGATAAGAGCCATTAAAAGGTAAGTGCAGTGAATCAGATTGCCACTGTGTTTGGCTCCCATTCCCTCGAAAAGAATCCTTTGGTAGATAGAGAAATAAAAAAAATTAGCATGTTTAATCCAGCTTCATTCCATATGTGACCTTGATCTATAATGGAGAGAATATCTATGTATGGTATGGTATAGTACTTTAATATCTCTAACTGAAAAAGGAAAATATGTATCTAGGGAAGTCTGGAAGAGGGTCTGGCGTTTTTCTCAGATCACAACATTTGGGAAAGTCTGGACACCCTGGAATCTGAAATTCATGCTCGGCATCTCGGCATGCAGTCTGAGAAAATCTGTGACCTCAGATTTTCTTAGATCTGTACCGAGCATGAATTTTCCAGAAAGGCTCTCTCAGAGTGCCCTAGATACATATTTTCCTTTTTAGTTAGGTAGATCAGAGTGCTATACCATATATAGTTATCCTCTCCATTACAAGGACAGATTAAGGTCGCATGCTATATACAGATGTTGTCTCTGATATATATAAAATGAAGCTGGACACGCTAATCTTTCTAACCTTTCTATGAGCTATGAAAGGTCATATGGGAGCAGTTCTTTGTTGTAAGTGCATCTTGAGCCTCATTCTTTTGTTTATCTCTATTTGGTTCTAATCCTTTGCCTTCGTCATTTTTCTATTTTTGTTATGATTACTAAGCATGACTTTTTTTGCGAGAGAATAGTTATTTGCCCTCAGTTCTGTGGATATCAGACTGAGGTGAATATTCTGTTGTTATGTTTTATTGATGTATCTAGTTGGATTGGTTTCTAGGTACACTTCAATATATTTAGTTCTGTGGATATCAGACTGAGTTGGATTGGTTTCTAGGACATCAGATTGACATCTGATACCGCAACGCAATCCTACTAATTATAAAATTCTTGTTGTAGTAAATAGAGGTAGTGAGGTTGATGCTGTTGAAATACGATCGGGGGGAGAGTACAAATGGATAGTGAATACAAACTACTTACATATCTGTCTACATCGTGAAATTGATCCATCATGTACGATGCACAGGCTCACATAGAGTTCAACAGCTGCTAAGAATTGTTTGAAGAGCACAACGGTAAATTGCGAGACCTGTATGTGACCTGTATGCAAGCAGTCGTGTCTCGTCTTCAGGGTGAAAAGAGGGTGTTTATCGCAGCGCAACATGGTGTGATAGCGTGACATCACGTCTAGGAATCAGATTCAATTCATAGACTCCTCAGACTGGAATTTCACGCATGCACTACATCCTCCGAATTTCAGATTCTTACAGGATGTCACCCATTATCATACTCTTCATTGACAGGTCGGAGAGAGGAACGTCTATAAGGGGACACTGGCAATGCTGTAAATCCAGGTCCACCCTAGGTTTATCTGGGACTGTCCTAAGACACCAGGGGCAGGGTATACTCCCAGGGTATTACCAAAGGTAAGGGTGGCTACCAATCCACCCTTGACTCTACCAGGGTAGATTTTACCCTCAGGGCAGAGGTCGTTCATACCTATGGCATTGTCACTGAAGGGACCAGAAGGCAGGTGGTAGTAGCCCTGGCAGAGTTGCTTATTCCCTTGTCATTCATTCAGAATAAGGAACAGCTGACACAGGGGTCTGCTGTTTACAGTTATGTCAATTGCAGGTGCAATTTTCGCTGGACTCAGAAAACAGTGTGCGATATTTTGATGCAGAGGACCATGAAGCAATATTATTGTTGGGAGACAATGATCAGCAAAGCTCGTTCCGAGAGGATGACGTACTTGATCAAGTCTGTACAGGCATGAATTGATGACCCAAGTTGGTCCAAGACATTCTTGAGATGTGACAGGAAGTCCCTGAACAGAGTAACAAATCCGTGGAGCAATAAAGGATTTCAACCATAGATGCATCCGGGTTGTACCTCATGAACATCTGGACGTTTGATTCGACCAGTGTGAACCAAGTTGTGATCCAGACAACCCAGAGCCACCATTGTGTCTATCAGACAGTGGTTACTCAGACGTCGCAGTAAAGCGTAGATGGCTGAGGTATGATGGAAAGACAATCACTATATATATAGACATCTCTCCATGCTTCGGGTAATTGTTCAGGCATTTTGGAGTGTCTAGAATGATGATAGTGATGGTGGTGGACAGAGTGGAGCTGTAAGAATGGATGATTGTGTCAGTCCATATCAATAGTGTCGTAAGAACCTCTTCGACTGCATTGGGAGCCTCTTTGACTACGAGATGGCTTTGGTTGAGATTCGACACTGAAGAATGAACACCGCCAGTCACTTCCCCCTCTTCAAACGACAAACCCTGTATCCTGTCATCCTAAGGAGGTCCTACAGTTGAAGGCGACGATAGTGTCGCAATAGGAGGAGGGAGACATCATTGGGTTCGATATTGATCCTGCTCCGACCGGTCGCGGACGGGGCAGAAGCACAGAAGGCAGAGGACTTGGAGGGGAAATATCACGCGCTTGTCATGCTTCGGGTGAGTGAGATGCCGCTGACTGAGTTCTGAAGGGTTTAGCGAGGGTCTAGACGAAGGCATTCGCTGTCTGTTGGGTGGTGACGGTCGCCGTTTGGAAACTTACATCCGAGGTCGCTTACTTTGGGAGATTCAAATTTGTGCTTTCCATTGTCAGTTGCACGGAAGAGACCACCAGGATATCTTTTATCCCAATCAGACCAGGTATCTGTAGACCAAGTATCCGCTTCGTGGTGGAAAGACTGTCGGCCAAAATTAGGTGTAACTAAACCACCAGTTGCACAACTCCCTTGTGCAGGATCGCTCAACTTCAAAAAATCATCCACCGACTCGGATGTAAACCCACCTGGTATCACTACCATGGGTATAATCTGTTGTATCATTTCCAGGACCAAGATCGTCCTCTTCATCAACAATATCAGAAGTTTTGTGTTCCTTCTCCGCCACTCGAATGCGATCTTCAATCATTTTCCATGCGGGATAGGATAACTAGATACATCGATGCTCTAAAGTGCAATCGATACCTCTTTTCCATCCGTTTGAAATCCATGATAAATTTTGACACTTTTCCATAATTATCAACTGTAAGCCTATATTTGTAGACGCCAAATTCTAAATATAGAATGTGATCTGTATAGAAATTCTAACAATTTGCCGGATCTAGAGAAGTCTAGGAGAGCCCTAAACTTGAAATTCAGGCCCAGCATCTTGACATGAAGCATTCTGGGAGAATCTGGGTACTCAAAATTTCCCAGTTTGTCCATAAGTCATCCAATGTGAAGACGGAAAAATGACATGTTCTCTAAAAACATTGTCCTTCATTCCCTCATAATTCGTCTTGATTGACTCTCAGCAGAATGATTCTTTTTTCTTGATCGCTGAGCTATGCATCTAAACTATGACTCCATTCTAGTGCTCGTAAAACATACCTATCTCGATTGTACATAGTCATCGATCTTCAGTAACAGGCAAACGGTCTCGATAGCAAGCTCAAAAGCACTTGTCAAAACAAGAAGCGGCTGCACTACATCTTCTTCCAGAATATCTGAAATCAATCCCTGTATTGACTATATGAGTGTGTGCCATCAATACGAGTAGTAAGTCACCGACCTTACGGACGTTAATCCCAGCATTGCGTTCCCCAAGAGCATGGCGGTTCCGAAGCTCTGTCACGATGGCGATAGGATTTAGGCCGGCATTTTCGGCCAATGTGGTGGGGATAACTTCAAGAGCTTCCGCATAGGCCTGGATACAGTACGCCTCCATTCCCTTTAGGGTCTGAGCATACTGCGAAAGCAACCGAGATACATGAATTTCAGGTGCACCACCGCCTCCAATAAGAGCACTAGACGAGCAAGTTAGGTAAATAGATAAGCCAGCACTTCCATGGACCGACCGCTTCTTCACAAGGCAGCGAACGACACAAAGGGCATCATGCAAGCTGCGTTCGCATTCTTCCACAACAAGATTATTAGTACCCATTGCAAGGACACTGACGGTTCTCCCTCTGTTCTTGATACCCGTAATCTTGACAACCTTGACACTCGATTCACTTGTTTCCTCGACTAGATCGGCGTATCCAAGCTTGTCTTCGGTAAATCCTTCAATATCAGCGATAGGTCTGCAGCCGAAGCTCTTCGACAAGAAATCAATTTCATCACGTTCAACGTCTTTTACCACAAGGATGTTGAGGCGTTTGAGAAAATTCAGGGAGATGTCATCAACCGCATCACGAAGAATTGATTTTTGAATGAGGAGAACGTTGCAATTGGCCTTTTTGATGCGTTTGCAGAGGTTGAGAATGTACTGGCGGCCTTCCTTGATTACTTTATCCATCTGGCGATAATCGTTTATCACGACTGTGTTGTCCATCTGGGATGGTGTAAGACATTGAGAATCGAGAAAGAGGAAAAGTACTCACATCTGGTTTGGGTGCGCTTAGTTGAAACTGAATGATGGCAATTTTGGCTTTCTCCATCCTTGTAGGACCTCCAGCAGACACAACAACATTTTGGTTCAAGACGACGCCGTCCACCAGCTCTGTGTCTTCAATGGTCCCTCCGACCTTCTTTACAATTCGGATATCTCGGAGGTCGACATTGGATGATGTCGGGGTAACAAGACGAGTAACAGCAGATACTGCGATAGGAGCAAGTGTTGAGGAATATTGCGATACGATCTAACATATGATAAATGATTCTGAACCCGAAAGATCTTGAGTTCACACCTTGGAGTTCAGAGAGGTACTGGCTGCACGCAAGAGTGCCGCTTTATCATTCAAGTCCACAGGCGTCGAAATCTCTGTCAAATATTCAACAGCTTTTGCAGAAGCTTTTAGGAAAGCTTCGGAAATGGTAGTGGGATGGATGCCTTTCTGCAGCATCTTTTCAGCGGCTCCAAGGAAGCTTCCAGCGAGGACAACGACTGAAGTTGTACCGTCACCTGCTTCGATGTCTTGAGCAGCGGAAAGATCTACAAGCTGTGACGATGTAAGAGAGATGAGATGAGTGGAAAAGAATGAGGCATGCCATCTTGGCCGCAGGATGAAGAGCCTGGATGCTTTTCAGGATAGTAGCACCATCGTTCGTTATAACTGTCTCTCCTTTGGACGTTTGGATCTACACCCACTTGTTTGATCAACTTGCATGAGGATTAGTATCACTAAATCATACCATCTTATCCATTCCCCGAGGACCCAATGATGTCCGAACAGCATCACTGATAGCTTTATAAAGCTCATTAAACCTTGCAACGCAATCCCACGTAATGAATAGCTCACCTTTTGCTGCGACCATATTTGATAGTCGTAGTTCCATTGGTTTACCCTGCAACTCGAGTCAAGAATTAATCACCTCAGTCGATGGCTGAATTTTACCTTGTCTTTAAAGGCTGCATTCGCACCTAAGCTGTGTCTGGCAACGCTCTGTTGAGCATGTGTAGACGTTTTGGCCATAGTGGAAAAATGAGAGAAGATTAGAACAGACGCGTTGCCAATAAAAGCAATGATACGTCACATCTGTGACTAGGATTGCGCGTTTCCCATTATTACTTGACTTGTCATCATGAATATGGATTTTGTGCGTCATCTCCGAGCACAACCACTATGCACGCTGATATAATCTACAGTTCGGTGGTGCAAACCAAAATGGACTATTCGCTCAACTCGCTGGGTATCAGCTTCTATTTCACTCCCCCAAATGACCATTAACTCTCGACTAGGGGTTTTCCGGGTGCTTTTGGACCTGGAAGAACCAGTAGAAGTCCGAGATCTTATGATGAATACCTTAAGGCATACAGTGTTGCCATGTTGCCAGGCCGTCAAAGAGACAACGTTTCTTATGGTGGAAAGGGTACGTCGAAACTCCTTACTACTTTGGCTCTCTCTGATTGATTATATAGTCATCATGCCACCATCTGCATTGGCTAGTCTTACCAACTTGGAGATAGAAGGTCCTTGGACATTCCAATTACGAAATCCTGCTAATCCGGCAGCCTCCACGCATGCTGGTGTGCTTGAATTCATTGCAGAAGAGGGTTGTGTGCATCTGCCTTATTGGATGATGACGACCCTTCGATTGAATGAAGGAGATGTCATTCGTATAACCGGGACCGAGCTGACCAAAGGCAAATTCGTCAAGCTACAAGCACAGAGTGTGCATTTTCTGGAGATTTCAGATCCTAAAGCCGTGTGAGCCTACAGTACCATAACTCCCTCTCCTCAGAATACTTGGTTTATACCATAACAGGCTCGAACAAGCTCTTCGTAATTTTTCTGCATTAACTCAGGGCGATATCATCGAAATTGTCTATAATTCTATTGTCTTCGGACTCCTTGTAATGGAAACGAAACCTGGTGGAGAGGGAATTAGTATTTTGGACACAGACCTCGAAGTCGATTTTGCACCACCTGTGGGGTATGTCGAGCCCGAACGACCCAAAGCCGTTCCACCAGCTACTATGGCTTCTAAACTAAATATTGACCTCAACTCACATTCTCCTGGTTCCTCACGGCCAGGTTCTTCTATGGCTAGTGCATTTGCAGGAACAAGTTCGGCCCAAACAGTAGTTAGCAAGGGTGGAGATCACTGGGAGAGCTTTAAGGGAAAGGGTGAGACATTGAATGGTAGGAAGACCAAAGGAAAGGGTGTTAGCCATAGGAAAATAGAGGAAGTGTCTGAAGGGAGCAAGATTATTCGAACCGAGTGCGTATCCACCTTGTTAGGGTAGCTCTTCCCTGATCTTGGGGTTGTCCTAGCAAGCACCGCATTGTGAACAATGACATGCTGGAATCCGCAGTCAAAGTCCCTGCAGCACTCAATCTTCCGTTTGGCCAACTCTTCTTTGGATTTAAAGCGAAAGCATATGTTCCGCCCTCCTCAACTCCAGGTTCACCAGAGCTGGATTTGAAAGTAGGTTACATTACATACTCATTGTAATTCTCTTGTGCTGAATTTGCTCTAGTCTACACCTCAAATGTTCAGTGGTGGAGGCCAAACACTGAGTGGTCGGACTCTCGGGATGTCACCAACCTCGTCATCCAAGGGAAAACATAAAGAAATACCAAGTACACATATCTGGGGCATAGAAGGTCGAGTTCTTGGATCTAGTAGTGCAGGTATACCAAGGCCTTCGGACCACAGTAGAAAAGTGCACTCGAGAGAGCGGAGCCTCACCCCTGACTTTGGTGTTGACGACGATGACGACGTGATCATGATCAGTGACGATGAATAAAGCAACGTAAATTAGTCCAGCCGCTCTCAGACCCTTCAATCCAGACGCACGCATCATTACTCTTCAATCCATGGTTGTATTCGAAAATCTATGATAACAGGGATGTCTTATAGCATGACGACACCAATTCCTTTGCCCGCCGGAACGTCTCCCTGGGCATCAACTCCAGCCAATGGAGCTGTCCTCCAATTAAACAAATAGAAATTCAAAGAACCATCCCCGATTCCGAACTACCCATCTGAGTTCAGAAGCTGCACGAGACAGATACAGTAGAGAAACACGAACCTTGAGGTCCTGTAAAATTGATACATTGTCCATCAATGTCAGAGCGTTGAATACGTCAAATTTAGCACGATTGGCAACTATGAGCGCATCGGTGATCAATGCATGTAGACGATCTTTGAGGAGCCCGTCTTTCTCTGCATTGGGTTCGAACGCAACATCACAAGCATAGTAATAAAGATATGCTGCTTCAAGAACTGGATACTTCTGATTCCCAATGACCGTCGAGGGCAAAGAGTAGAAGGAAAAAAAGTCGGTTATCCTATGTGTTAGAGGATCCTGCAACAAGTATGGTGATCAATATGCGGCAATACATCTCAATGAGTATAAATCACTTCAACAACATATGCCCACGTTACTTGGCCCTTCCGTCTTCCAGGACCATCATTGCCTTTTCCCCTCCCACTCAGAAACTGATGTTTTATCTCTTCCAGATCAAAGATTGGGTGCATGCCAAATCGTTGGATGTATCTCGTGAAAAGATGAGCAACTTGAAGCACATCTCGGTCTTCCATCTCTCGGATACCTGCCAACATCTCTGAGTCAGGTACCATATTCAATCGGATCATGCGAGCTTGTGTAGAATTCCGAGGCACAGGACAGAAGCCGATGTCGACGAGCTTTGGAACGTTCAGAGAGCGATGATGATATCTATTGAGATTACTCAGAAAACTAAAGTCAATCTTGAAGCTAAACAAACGATTGACCCACCGGCAAGTAGATACTGGCGTTGGGACAACCACACCAGCAGTATATATTGCTTGAAAGATGCCCTTCAAATGCGTCTGGCGGGTTACTTCTTTGATTAACAAAGGGGCCAGGCGTTTTGAACGCAACCGTTTGTGAATACAGAGGTAGTTGATCTCCGTTACATTTATCACACTAATGACGATCTTTCAGGTCGCTTCACAATCAGATACTATGTCGCACGTACTTCTTGCGGACCTTCAGAGTCATAGGAACACCCGAGATGAATGCCACCAACTTCTTGGTAGCTACCAAGCGGACACCGATGTGCCATTCCTTATGATATCCCGGAGGCATCAGAGCCCTTGTATTAACAGAAAGTGTAAAGTTTAGCGGGGACAAGATAATATATTTCTTACCACTGCAGGAATTCGGCGCTATACTGAAATCTGAAGCTTGCTCCTTCATCCTCCACATAATTTGCCGACAGCAGATCATAGACCTCTTTGCACTGAGATGAGATGGTCATGAGACAAATTTATTATAATAAAAAGAATATAAACCTGATTGGAGTCACTGATATCCAAGATGCTCCATTCAAAGTCCTTAAGTAACGGATAGGGCTCTGAACGAATTTCTTCTATTGGTTTTGACGGTTCGATGTACCCATCATCAGTCGGAGGTCCTTCGCCTGGCAGTGAAATGGTACATAAGTTATTGAGCATCAGATCAAAGGGACATACAGACCTGGTTGAGGTACAGGTTGCGTTCCCCAGAACTAGACACAGAAAGTGATATCAGTACATTAACTTGAGGGCCAGAAGCGAATCAATCACCTTATGCCCACCCATATCCTTCTTATTCGGCTCTCCGTGCACGACCTTGCCTTGCACGAAGCTTATGTTCATGGTCTTCAGCCGCACCAACGCCTCTGTGATATTTTCTATGGTTAGTTTCTCCTCTGGAACACTACCATCCGCTGCAACTTTATCCAAAAGTTCATTCACGAGTTCCTCCGGGATCTCAGACTTTCCTGAAAGTGCATGTGGTGTTTTAGGCACTTTCTTTTTCCTCTTCTTGGAGGTGCTGGCACCCATGGATGGCTTTACATCTTGGTCAAGAACTCGCGCTTCATCTTCCACCGTTTTGCCATCCTCGTGGTGTCGAACCAGGGGGACCTCAGAAATCGACTCAGGTTCAGGTACCTTATCCTTGAATGTCATGAGCGATAGTGCACGCTGAAGTCGAAAGCAAATACATCTCAAGGACAATTTAAGGACAATTTACATCACACACACGTGGCTGGCATCAACGATAATTCCTGCCAGTAATAATCTCTGTTGCCTGAGAAGAAAATATGCTATGTATGATAGAGGAATTTCTACAATTAAAATGTAATTAGGAACAAATCATCAATCAATTGGAGCCTTTTTCAATAGTGGGGAACACGACCAGGACCGAAGTTGAAAAAGAGAACATCCTGTTTATCGCCCATCTTGGTTGCACGAATACCGCAGAAGCATCTATGACTCCCTAAAACATCTGATCTTCTAAACGCCCCTTTTCGTTCAACATCGTTGATGGCATAATACCCCTCTTCAATTCGGTGCTGACAAGCTTGCTCCAAAAGATGTCTGTTCTGAGGAGTAGATCGAATGTATCTCAGGTCGTCGTGGGTCAAAGGTGTGCCGAGGTAGTTGTATATTGATTGAATAAGTTCCAAAACAGTCGGGTTGCTCCTCACCGGGACGGAACCCCAATTCAATTCACGCATATAGCAAGCAAGAACAGGATGATCGGACCACAGTTCAAGACATTCGATGGCCTTGTGTAAGGCAGGGGATTTGAAGTCGGGGACGACAATGTTGTACCGCGAAGAGAGTGTTCTGGTCGTAGAACGAGTAACATCCCAGTGTAAACACAGTGAACGGGGATTCCAAATTTCATGCCATTGAATTTCTTGATGAAGGGCAAGGTCAGAAGCAAACTGAGGGAGTTGACGCAGATCAAATGGAATCCTCTGTGCTGGCTTATGACCAGAAAACGAGCTACTAGGAAAGGAACAACTTCTGTGTGAACTCAAAGACGACCGGGAGTTGTCCGGGTGTGGATGTTGAGATGACCTATGAAGCTTGTTAGGAAAAGGCTCCCGTATCTTGATATTATTGCTAATCCCATTGGCATTGTGATTGCTAGTCGAGGTGACAACATTCTCGTGCGGAGGAGAGGGATTAGGTGGACACTGGTGGAAGGGCCAGGTCAAGGGAAGGATAGCTTCTCGATATTCAAAGTACACGAAACCATTGCAAAATATATACGAGTCTACAAGACATGGGTGGGCATGCATGCGTTGTTGGATAGGGAAATACCGGGTCTGATGATACGTTCCGTGTGACGAAACATTGAGTCTAACTAGAAGCGAAGATTAAATTGGAACGAATGCCATTGATGTTTGAATTCTTGGGTGTTTTTTATATATCTTTGGTCAGCCTTTGGAACCGATCACTGTAAACATTGAAACAACGAATATTGTACATGGGTCTAACTGGTCACAAATCATGTTTAGTTTACAGCGATCTTTTTGGGCGCAGCGGCCTCGGAAGCCTTGGGAAAAGTGACAGTGAGGATGCCGTTGTTCATGTTTGCTTTGATCTGGCTGTCCTGCGAAAAAGGATAATGACGTCAGAGAGATCAAGGAGTCGTGGTGATGGCATACTTTGACACCCTGGGGCAACTGCAATGTGCGAGAAAATTTACCAAATCGTCTTTCGCAGACCGCCCATCCATGCTCGTCGTAATCCTTCGACATTTTGCTTTCACCAGACACACTGAGGCGATTATTATGCACATCGATGTTAATGTCTTCCTTCTGCAGACCAGGAAGCTCAAAAGAAGCAGTGACCAAATTCTTAGAAGAGTCCTCATGGAGATCCATGCTACCAATTTAAATATGAGCAACAAAGCGCAGAACTAATGAAAGTTTGTTTACCGGGGACGAAGCGCCTTTCCAGGCGTCCCTTCTTCACCTTTCTCGCGCCTCTGCAACTCGTGTCCCCCAAACCCGAAGCGGTTTGATAATGAATCACCTATGAGACGCTCAAAGTCGTAAAATGGTTCGTAATAGAAAATGCTAGATGACATGACTGATTAAGATTTATCATTCACTGCTTGCTGTTATATATTGTTGGTTTGTCTTATTCTGCACCACCTTGTGTTATCCGCTCCAGTCCAAAGGCACTCCAAAGGGTACTTATATCACTCATATCTACGTCAATCACTGGAGAGGACGTTTGTATCAATTTGATCACTCCATATGCTCCTATTCTTACCCTAGTCTTGTCGATAGATGGTCAATGTGCCAAGGCTTGATCTACTTTATCGTCTTACTCGAATCATATAACTCTCGTACCATTACGGCGGGAAATATCTTTCAATTGTCTGAGAGTAAAATGATTACATCAAAAAGAAAAGAGAACATAGTTATACATCTGACAATGTCGAGCTTTTTTTAACCACCTCGTTTGGTTCCAGTGTAAATACATCAGTGGCATGTCACGCTGGCATCTTCGTGATCCTTGGCTTTGACCTCCACATTCCCATCTCTCTTCTCGTCAGTGTCATCAAAGTTGAATTCTTCGAATTCATCCACGCCGATCTTGCGGATGACAAGCCAAGCAAACGGCAATGAAAAGATAACTGAGGACGCGATGTTATAAACTACAATGTTCGAGGCTATCAAATACTCACTGAAACCGATATTCAATCCAATGGATAGCCAGTTGGTCGTGTTGGAAGACTTGATGGCAAATGCAACAGCTTGCCCGACACACTCCATACCACGAAATGCTCCAGTCATGTAAGAGAGAGTAAGAAAGTCGTTTGACACTGGTTGTAGAGTGTGAAAAATTTATGAGCGAACTGGGTCATTATCAAACTCACTACAGCTGATGAGCCAGTATAAGAGGGTCTGAGTGGCGAATGCCGTGAACTCAAACACAATGGCCAGAGCGAATACTTTGCCAAAAAGAGATCCAGATGTCCAATCGATACGGGGTCCGTGTCTCTCTAGTAGTTCTCCATGACTCTCAAGTAGTTTAGTGACGATTGCAGCCCAGACCCAGAGACCAAGGTTTAAAGCCATTAGGAAGATCCAACTTAATCGTGCTCGTCTTTTAATAGACAAACTAGAATAATCGAGGAAGTATCCGATTGCAACGCCACCGGCGATGTCTCCAAATCGAGTCACGAGACCGCAAAGTCCACGAGTGCGAATGTTAAAATATTGAGTTTGGAGAGTGCCTATTTAAAGTGAATGATGCCGACAAACGGAGCTGGGTTTTGATGCACACCGATGTAAGAACTGTAGAACCATGATGTGAAGAACAAAGGGCAGAGAAGGAGAATCTGTTGCGTTAACTTGAGCGCTGTGCTTATTGGAACGATATGCAGAAAGAGCGCACATTTTGCGAACTGAGGACCTTGAAGAATTGACGTATTGTTTGAGCCCAACCCTGTTTTCTGAGATAAATCTTGACACCGTCTCGCCTTTGCACTTGGTTGGGGTTGGAGATAAGGAGTGAAATGAATGGCCCGGCACACATTATACCAATAATGACGACGTAAGTGTGAAGGGAGACACTACCGGGCGAGTCCAATTTGGCGTTGAGGCCGAAGATAATTGCCCCCCCAATGACAGGTGCGGCAGTGCGCATGAGCACCCATAAGCCCAACATACGTCCCCGGCGATCGGGCTCAGGATATGCTGGGTGGCATGGTGCTCAACAATATTTTCTATACAAAGTGACATCAAGGTCTCACCAGTGATGATTGGTCCTTCGACAGCATACATCAGCCCAGTTGTCATCCCGGATAAGATAGATCCAAAGAGAAGGAACCATTGTGTTCCATTTTCAGAGTTAAGGTAAAGACCCCCGGCATATCTGGTAGACGCCAGTTTATCTCGGGGATTAAATTATGGGAAGTTACTCACACGAGGTCACCCGTGCTAGAGATCTAGCCGTTTTCGTCTGTGAGAACATGTATACTCGGAAGGAGGTGTAATTACGCACGAACAGTGCCCGTCGGACGCCAATCTTACTTACGATAACGCCCCCAATTACACAAAGGATAGCCATTGCAACTAGAACAGTTCAGGATATTCTTTCTTGCAGGGCAGTTGGACAGAATACTTACTATACCCGGCAGCTGCAGCTGCATTGAAAAAAAAGGGTGTGGCCAGTCCACCAGCCCCCAGAGCATTGAGGGCATTGTACATGCCAGGGGCCTGAAAAGAAATTGTAGACCTAGGGCCAGAGGCTATAAAGATACATACGCAGAAGAAGACGCCTCCTACAACGATGACCTGGAAAATGGTGCTACGGAACCAATGGACCCTATATGGTGCCATTTTTACAGGTGGTTTTTCACTGGAATTTGAGGACATAGTGCCCATCAGAGAGACAGAATACCCACTCTTAAATCCATGCAATAGGCTTTATAACAAAAGTCTCGCCAGGCACAATACAAAAATTTCCGGACGAGAAGAAGCACATTCCGCATGCCAAAGAGATGGTATCAACACACGTCAGATAGTATCCGGTGTTTCACCGTCTAATGTCCCTTTATCTGCTGCTGAGAATACGAAGACAATTAAGCTGCATCAAGGGCTATTGAAAGAGTATGTAGAGGAATGTGCAGAAGAGAGCATGAATTTAGATGTCAGTTCCTATTCCGGCGGTTATTTCACAGGAACAACATGATAAGAATGGAGAAATCAAACCCTCTGAGAAGATCAGAGTGCCTTATGCTCAAGGAACGATGCTTCCCTATGATGTAGGTGCCTTGAAAAAGCAACGACTAGACGTTGAGGAAGATCGAATACACGGGACCTGGAATGTGAGCATCTCTTCGGTGAAAGATGCATTACGGACGTGGTACTCGTTTCAAAGTCAGATATACCCGTTTTTCGAATGAAATTGATGGGAGGAGAAGAATCGTCGATCAAGAAAATCTACATATGGTAGGGTGGTCATTGGAGGGGTGGCTGTGCGACTTGAGCTGTTGTTTTCCATGCGTCACCTTTGGCCGATTGCCTTTCTTCTTCTGCAGACTGTGCTTGCTGCATTTCCTGCCAAACGCTTCTACGACACACATAACTACTACGTCATAGAGCACGACTCATCCCTTGCATCGCTGGATGATGTACTTCGGGCTCTCGGACTGGAGCTTGTCGAGCAAGCCGGAGAACTGAAAAACCACTGGTTGGTCCGAGCATTCAAAAAACAACACAGTTCCCGAGGGGAGAGCGAAGACCTAGTTATTGAAACATTTCGACAACTCCAAGCTCGAGCCAGTACACTCCTTTCGGTACGGTCCGAAGATGCAGATTACACACGCAGAATAACTACCTCTGTAAAATATCTGTCCAAGCAGGAACTACGGCAACGAGTCAAACGGGCTCCTCCAAAATTGCCTGATGACTATGCTTTATCTCGCGAGACTGCTTCGCGGTTTGGCATCCAAGACCCGCTCTTTGAACGACAATGGCACCTTGTAAACAACAAGTTTCCAGAACACTCCATGAATGCAACATCGGTGTGGGAGATGGGTCTCACGGGGAAGGGCATAATATCTTCATTGGTGGATGATGGTTTGGATTATACAAGCGAGGATCTTGCCGCAAATTTTGTGCGCTTAATAACTTTCATAGGTGTACATATGCCTTACTTTCCGAAAGGATGCGGATGATTCATATGACTTCAATGACCATGAACCTCTCCCGACACCCAAAAACTTTGACGACCACCATGGAACTAGATGCGCAGGTCAAGTGGCTGCACTCAAGAATAATGTCTGTGGTGTAGGTATCGCTTACGAGTCCAAGGTTGCTGGAGTCCGCATTTTATCTGGACCTATCTCTGATGTCGATGAAGCGGCGGCTTTGAACTATGGATTTCACAACGTTTCTATATACAGCTGCAGTTGGGGACCACCCGACAATGGTCAATCCATGGAGGGTCCGGGATATCTCATCAAAAAGGCAGTTGTGAATGGAATCAACCAAGGGCGGAGTGGAAAAGGCTCAATCTTCGTTTTCGCCAGCGGCAATGGTGCTGCGCAAGGAGACCAGTGTAACTTTGATGGTTACACTAATAGCATTTATTCGATCACAGTTGCAGCCATTGACTACAAAGGAATGCATCCATACTACTCGGAACCTTGCGCTGCCAATATGATTGTGGCCTATAGTTCTGGCAGCGGCCAGCACATCGTACGGATATTTTTACCGCAACCGGTGTGTTTATTCACATGTCATTTGTTTCAGGTGACAACTGATAAGGGGCAAAACTCATGTGCCACGACACATGGTGGTACATCAGCAGCGGCACCAAATGCCGTCGGTGTTTTTGCGCTGGCATTGGAGGCTAGGTATGTCGATCCTTTTTGAGATATTGCAGGCTAATCTATGTAGTGCAGACCCGATCTTGGTTGGCGTGACATCCAGCATCTCTGTGTAGAGACGGCGCGAATTGTCAACCCAGATGATTTGGATTGGGAAAGGACTGCCACAGGTAGAATGTACAGCTACAAGTACGGCTATGGAGCACTCGACGCTTATGCCTTTGTCAAGGCTGCCCGATCATGGTCGCTGGTTAAACCGCAGACCTGGCTCTCTACGGAAACTATCCAACTGAATGATGCAAAGATGGTCAGTGAAGGTGACTATACTGGTGGGCAGTTCATCGGTTCCGGTGGCGTTGAGAGTAAGATTACCATCACGCAACAGTTATTGAATGAAAACAATTTCGAGAGGCTCGAGCATATCAACGTCAAAGTTTGGATTCAGCATACTCGACGAGGAGATGTTGAGGTCACACTTATCAGCCCTAACGGGGTCAGGAGTGTCTTGGCCAGCAAACGCGGATTTGATGCCGACACTTCTGGTTTCCCTGGGTGGACTTTTATGACCGTGAAGCACTGGTGGGTCTTTTTTTGGTATTTCTGCTCAGGATCAAAAATTGATTTCATTGATATAGGGGCGAAAGTCTGATAGGTAATTGGACGATCCATGTTTCTGACCAGAATGAAGTTCAGAAGAATAATGGTTCCTTTCTTGGGTGGAGTATGATGTTCTGGGGTTCCGCTATAGACCCAGAAAAAACGCGTAAATATGAGGTCACCGATGTTGCTAATGTCCTCCCACCAATTGAGGTTCCCATGCGACCAGTTCTTGCTTCAGGAGCAATCAAGCAACATCCCAAACCTACTAGTCATCTTCCAGGTGATCACGGTACGAAAGAAGGGGAAAATTCCAAACCCGCCTTTGCTAGTCCTATACCTTCACCAGTTGCAACTGCAATCGATTCTACGCCAGATGAAGGCTGGTTCCCTGACTTGTCCAAGCTTGAATCCAGTCAGAAATGGTTCTTTGGCGCGGTAGCACTTGTCGTATTATTTGGTCTTGGTGTAGGTGTATTCTTCTGCTTGCGTAGGCGTCGACAACGTCGCGCAGGGTATGGACGACTTGGATTAGAAGAGATGTCGATGAATGGATTGGGCGATCGAGGTGGAGCCACTGGAAGTACAGGTCGTACGAGAGAGTTGTATGATGCATTTGGTGAAGTTTCGGAAGATGAGGATGATGCGGACGAAAATACTGGGTTGACGGGATCTCAGCTGCCAAAGAAATCAATGGAAGGTATTGGTTTTCACTCAGGCTTCTTGGACGATGAAGACCCTGCGATTACGGGTGGCGTGGCAACTAGTCAAGAGCAGTATCGTGATGAGAATCTTATTGAGGATGAAGAAGAAAACAAGGAAGAGGAGGAGAGGGATGATCAGGAGAAGCAGCGTCATTTTGCTTCTGGAGCAAAGGAGGAAACAAGATTGATCAGTGGGACTGGTGAGCACAGCTCAGCGGGGGTCAAGAGTGAATAATAACACCCGAGCATTATCATCAACATACATAACCTAATTCTTAACATCTGTCTATATTCGCTTAGGGTCTCAAATACTAGGATCACCATAAAACAATGTCTGTTCCATATCGCTGTATTTATCTCGAACTCTTAGATTCACTCTGATAGATCTATGAGATAGTATGTCATAAGCAGCATTAGAGATACCACAATCAGTGGCAGAGCAGTAAACAGACCAAACGCGAGACTACTTGTACATATATTACAGAAAAACTTGGCAGGAGACGAATGTTTCAAGCACGGATAGTATTAAACTGGAGCTTCGCTCCGTTGTTGACTAGGAACCAGATATCTAAGTCTTCGTACTGATTATGCATTGTTGTGAGTGCCGAGAATCCATAAGTAAAGAATCGAACTCACTTGACGAATAGTTTCCATGAATTGTGCTTCTGTAAACCCAGCATTGATCACTCTGGCGCGGACATCGACCATGGAAAGCGTTTCATCATCTTCGTCTTCATCCGAGTCGACGTCCATGTCCCTCTCACCTACCGGGCCCTTACCCATCCTCTTCTGCCTCTTTCGTCTTCCTTTCGTACCACCCATATTCTTGATCAACCGGTAAATCTGACTGACAACAGACTTGTCCGGTTCAAATTCTTTCTCCTTATCATCGTGCAGGCTTTCTTTGCTGCACTCCATCAAACGGAGTGCCTCATCAATGTCACCGTGTTCAACGGAGTTCGCAAAGCGCAGACGAGCGAGAGCTTGAGCTAGACGGAGGACACCGAGGAGCGTACGCGGGGAGGCATAAGTGTGGGATCTTTTTGCTTGTTCATCTTCTTTTGACATCTTACGCAACCGAACGTACGAGTCAACAATGTAACCGGAGATTTCAGGTGAAACAACCGGTCGACGCTGACGTGCCATGGCAATGTAATGCCTACAGAAAGATATCAATTGAGTATGATGATATCAGTCCAAATGTGAGCACCTCATGATATGGGGTTCAATGACTTCAACCTCAAGATCAGGATGTTGGTTGTGCATATGCACGTATGTAACATGTTGAGCAAGACGTTCGTCATCTTCACGAGTAGGTTTATCCAGAATCAGGAAGAGCAAGTCAAAACGGGAGAGAAGAGCAGCCGGAAGATTGATGTTCTCAACAGGCGATACTTTAGTATTGTATCTACCATAAAGAGGGTTGGCAGCAGCAAGGATAGAGGTACGTGCATTCAGCGTAGTTGAGATGCCGGCCTTGGAAATCGAGATAGTTTGTTGTTCCATAACTTCGTGGATGGCGGTACGGTCAGCTTCTTCCATTTTGTCAAATTCATCAATACAGCAGATACCGTTGTCGGCTAGTACCAGTGCACCACCCTCTGCGGGACTTCATAAATTTGAAATCATGGGGAAGAGACAAATTCGTACCTAAAACCATCTCGTCGGTAACTGGGTCTCGCATGACGGCAGCAGTAAGACCGACACCCGAGGAACCTTTACCGGTCGTGTAGACACCTCGAGGTGCGATCTTGGATATGTATTTGAGTAATTGGGATTTGGCTACACCAGGATCACCCATGAGACAGATGTTGATATCACCCCTGATTTTCATGCCGTCGCCGGTCTGCTTGGTGACGCCCCCAACAAGGAGAAGTAGAAGAGCCTTCTTGACATCCAGGTGCCCGTAAATCTCAGGAGCGATGCTCATAGCGCATTTATTATAGATATTACCATCACGTTTGAGCTGCTCGATCTTCCGAACAATTTCGGGCGTCACTTCCATGTCACTGTATTGTTTCTTGAGCTGATGGACGTCATGAGCTTCGATATACGTATCAGTGAGGAGTCCGGCGCGAATAGCTTGAAAACCAGTATAAGGTATAGGTAGGAAAATGCCACTAATATCCACGACATCGCCGGGATTCATTGAGCGACTAAGATTTCCGTGAACATGGATCGTCATTGATCTAGGGATGTGCCCGACAGGGACTTGATCAGCCTAGTTACTACGTTAGTTTAAACCTATTAGCACTGAAGTATTGCTTGCCATCTCCTGGATTTTGACTTCTTGGAAAGGACTGAATCGACATGCCCTCGTTTGCATGTGGAGAGACCCCCTGATACCGTTTTTCTTGCATTCGTTTTCGTTCTGACAGTCAACGAGGGGATTGAAAGTCTTCTGAGCAATATCCTGGAAGGTTTCTGAACCACAGACGTCGCATGTGTAAGCATTGACTTGGAGGAGAGGTTTGACTTCTGACACTCGGGTGACGATACCGCGAACAGTAATGAGACGACCCAGGTAAGAACCTCTGACATCCCGCACTGCGAGTGGGGCATCTCTTTTGAGTGGCTTAAAGTAAAGATTACTGAGATCAAACGTTAGAAGCTGGCACGGATGAAGGAAGACCTAAACTTACTATCTTCTTAAAAGATGATCGGGAAATTTTTCCTGGCCCCCTTCGATTTGTTCGTTGCGCTGTCGTCGTTGGTGTAAAATGACATCGATAACCTCGTCATATTCGGAGATATCGCGAGTAGGTGGGGGCATAAGCTCATCGACGACTTCACAGAAGAGCTGAACATATCGGCGGGTATTGAACTGAATCTTGGCAACAAGACTATTTCCCTCAGATTCGTGCTGCCACTATCGTCAGGGCCGTAAGACACAAAATCTTGAATATTTACCGAGTAGATATCCTCTAGCGCAATTACAAGCATTTGTTGTTCCCGATTTGCGATCTTTTGCTGTCGGGATGTGAGCGCCCAAAGACGCGTTCAAACGCGTAAGTGCACGCGTACCAACTGAGTCATGTATTTGAACGACCTCAGTTCATCCCCATCTGCGCCCTCATCATCGTGAATATCAATATCTGCAAAGTTTTCTTCGAGGTCCTTCTCCTGCTGTCCCTTGAACTTGGACAGGAATTCCTTAATTTTATCTGGCCAAGATTTCAAATATTTCTTTGAGATTCAATACATCCATCATTATCATACCTTTATCCACTGTGTAGTCGACCCCGAGGTCGACGACGGGGAGGGAAGCCATGGCCGGGAAGAGAAAGAGTGAAGTTGATGAGTCGGCGTTCGAATTTGGCCTTGTCTCCTGCCGCACCGGATAGCAATGAAAAGACGCCAAGTTCACGTTGAGATAACTGTGCCTCCCCCCCGTTCTCGACGTTCCGCACCTTCACTATCACCATGTCGGAGTCCTCAGACAAAGAGGTACAGAATGCAACATCCCCGCAAGGTCTCCTCGTCTTGTTGATTGAAAAATATCTGGTTAAATCGTCTCGTACACTGTTAGATGACAAACAGTCCAGCTCCTTCACTTGTAACCTCCTCAAAAACTAATCACGTAGACATTGTGGAGGAAACAAATGATCTCCCTTTAGGCACGTTCACACTGGGTCCCAATGATCAAATAACCGAGCTGCTACACGTTTCACAGGTGAATACGTTTACGAGGATGACCTACTTGCAAGAGAAGGAATGTCGACAGGAAGCGATTTTCCTATATTCGTATTACACGACGTGTCTCTTTTCGACCGAGCCTCAGACGAGTTGGTTTCCCCAAGTCGCTTGCTGGAGTTGCGGCCTGAATACGGCATGAAAGCAGGAGAGTTTTATGCAATGGGTTCAGCAATACCTTGGCTAGTTGACAAGGTTGATAGTGACGATGAAGAGGATGAGGAGGATTTTGAAGACTTCAGGATAGACGGTGGGGATGAGGAGGACTGGGACCGCATGTCGATTAACAGTGATGTTGAATCGACATCAACTTCAATCAAGACTTCGACCCTTGTCAATATTACATTTTATGATTATCCAGACTCAAAGAAGATGGATCGGTGGGTACTTTCTGGGTCCTAGTTTTGCTACCACTTTTGCACTCATGGTATGTACATAGGAATATTTATCTTCAGACTCAAAAAGCCTGGTATATCCTCGGCAGACCTTCGAGACACTACGAGGAATATTTCATCCCATTCTGGACTCAAGTGTACATACTTCATCTCGCAATTGCAGCAGCTATGCGGGATATACGGATCACCTACAATGAATTTGTCGATAACCTTGACAGATTATCATTTCCTAGAAAAAATCCTGTCATCTCGCCGGAAATTCTATTAGGTCGTCGACTGATACAAGCTGATATTGAGACAGACGGCGTGGTGCGGCCTTGCTTTCCTCTATCTACTTCTTGTCCTAATAGTAGCCACATAGAGAGCCTTCATGGCGGCGTCCATCTGGTCACTCTGCGAGGACTGTAATCTGAGTTTGAAACGTTCACCACTTCTGAAATACCTTGTAAACATGCCTGAACAAGTTGAGAAGTCAAATTACACGCCTGCTACAGGCAAAGTCATCAAACAAGCCAAAGCTACCGTAATAACTCCTATAGTCAGCCAAGTCGCTGAACAGCTCTTCAATAATCCCTTCCGCGTCATTGGTGAACCCCAAGAGGCTGAAGCTATTGCGGAAGCTATCGCTGACGTAGGAAAAGAGCACAATGAAGATCCTACGTCAATCATCTGGGGTACCCCTTCGAAATATCGCGACAATTATTTTGAGAGCGTTCAGATTGATGGCGTAGAGTACTGGGTAGGTTTCTTTTCAAGGTGATATCAACTTCTCAGATGGGACATAGATTGGTGATATTGTGATGGTGATGCCAGGTCAAGATTCAAATAGAATCCGCGAGCAAAACGATAAGACTGCTGCTGCTCAATCACCAAACCAGTATGGCAACCAACTATGGTGCGCATCAATCCCAACTTTGCCTCATTGCCGCTGAATCAATTGCAGGTTCTGTGTCATCTTCCATTTCATGGAGAAGAATAACCAAAAGCTTTTTCACGGACAATGGATGGTCCACGGATCAAAGACAATACTTCAAGAAGCTGCCCACTCAAAATCATTATTCCTAATCAATTCTTGTGCTACCAATCCCATAGCAAGTATCTTCAAAAAATGTCAAGTATCCTGGCTCCGTGAGCCAGAAAACAAAGAACCTTTTGATGATCGCGTGCCCGATTCAGAAGATTACCATTGTGGGTGAGTCGTCGTTTGCTGCTTCCCCATTCAAGGTTGACTTGGTCCTCTGAAGATTCACCTACGATGAAGAGCATGCGGCATTCATCAATATACCAACGAAGGAGCGGTATGACCTTGCATTAAAATCCATGCCTGGATTTTGTCCTTGTTACTGCTGCTCCATCGAGGAAACCAAAGTTTTTACACACGGATTCCGGAAGGTTCACAATGGATTTTCCTTTCACGATGTCACTTACCATCGACACGAATTTGTCTACATCCGGCCAATTGACGTTAATGACTACTTACTGGAGATTGGCCAGATCATCGAATTGACCAATGACAAAAGGGACCAGATAAGAGTTCGAGTCCGTTTTCTAGGCCGCTACGATGATTATGTCCGCGCTAGGCATGAACATGGCCCACAAACGTCTCAAGAGTTGATTTCTGATGAGGTATGTATTCAGGCTGTCTGGAACTTGTTCGTGTGTCAATGTAGCTCCAGCGCCGCCTCTTCTTGACTGTTCGAACTGGTGAAATAGAGCTTGAACGACTTGATGGACGATGTTATGTCCGTTACCTCAGGAAACGTACGGAGATCGAAGAGTGGGTCAAGCACGATGATCATTTTTATCTGAACCAGAAGGGAGACATACGGCATGGACTTTTTATCATTGACGATGAAGATTTTGACCATTGTGAAGTCTGTCAAGAAGCACGAAATGATGATATCATGCGCACTCAAGAACTGTTCAATCAAAATGGACTGCTGAGAGGGTTGGAACTATTCAGTGGTAAGGACTTTACAACTTCGCTCGGGGATAGGGCTGACATCCAATGTCTCCCTGGTAGGTGCTGGTGGGTTAGGAACTGGCATGGATATGTCAGGATTCGTTGATACAAAGTGGGCCGTGGAGTATTCGCCTGCGGCTGCTCTGACATACAAGTAAAAATCGATATTGTCAACTCGAAGAAGTAACTGAGATGCAATAACTCTAGGCGTAATCATCCCCGAACCAAAGTATACTGCAAAGACAGCAGTCTTCTACTCAGGCACGCCATTGAAACACACCAAGGCAAAGACCCTTGTCGATTAATTTCCAACGATGGGAAGACAGTGTGCCCAAACATGCCTAAGAAGGATGAAGTCGACTTTATTTTTGGAGGTAAGGCCGAGATGGCGATGACCTCTTTCCCCAAAAGTCTTTTTTTGATATCATATGCCCAGGCCCGCCCTGTCAGTCGTTCAGTGGGGCGAACACCAACAAGGTCAGTTGTCTTTCTTGCACTCGTTCAAGCTTTTAACTAATAGCCATCTCTTTCAGCAAGCCGATGACATCCGATCTACCTTGCCCTGCAACATGCTTTCCTACCTTGAACACTACGAACCTCGTTACTTCCTCCTCGAAAACGTCCGTGGACTGCTTCACCATCCTCTCCTAAGCGAAAAAATCGGTCGTATCCTTTCAGGCGGAATCAAATCTGGTGTCGTCAAGTTTATTATGAGGACGCTTGTCGCACTAGGTTATCAAGTACATTGGAAAGTTTTACAAGCAGGTCAATATGGGACACCGCAGAATAGAGAACGAGTCATTTTTTGGGGTGCGAAGAGGGGACTGCCGTTACCGAAACACCCCGTTCCCGTGTATGCGTGGAAGAGAGGAGCAATCAGTCCGTTACTGCCTAATGGGAATAAATTACCGCCACCGACAAGGAGTATTGTGCATGGAGAATCGTATCAGTGTGCGCCGTTGAGGCCTATCACGGTCGATGCTGCTATTGGTGATCTAGTATGCTTGTTTCTTTGATTTCATCCTTTGGTTGCTGATGATAGTCTGTCTACCTAGCCGAGGTTCGATTGGTAAGTATTACACTTGTAACATCAGATCGGCTTAGAACGGTTTCGGCGATAAGGGTCAACCCACACCAAATCATACCTGCGACAGCTGAAGACAAAAGATCAGCTCATTACCGTCAAGATATACTCGGTATTCCGTCATTCCATGCTGCATTTCATGGCCAGGGTTCCAACGAGCTCTCTCAGTACCCTGGGTATCCTCACGGCGTGCAGTATGGAATGAAACCACAAAACCGGTTCCAGATGTGGTTAAGGAAAGAAATGGGGGAGGATGGGGACGTCAAGGGACATTATACGAGGCGATTTTCGTATAAATTGGTTGAAGCGTGTGTTTTTCTCTTTCTTTTTTTTTTGCCTCTGAACTGGTGATGGGGTGAGATAGGACAACAACTGTACCACTAGAACCGGGAGCAGATCATAATGGTGATGATAAATGGTTTCATATTATGATATCGTGGCATTTATCCATTCTTTAGACATACCCTCAGAACTCCGACCGAGATACGATAAGGATACACAAAAGTGTGAGACCACTCATTCATCAGTTATATCACCTCATTCAAACCGCTTTTGTAGCTTTCTACGGTCGCCTTGCACTGGATGACCACTTTGTTTGCACATTAACGAGCCTGACACCTGCGAGCAGGAACGCAAAACCGTTACATCCAAACGCACGTATATCAACGTCTCTGAGTCGAATATTCATTCACATCCACGGTTTATCTAGCAAAAACGAATGTTGACAATCCGTGAATATGCGCGGTCTCAAGGATTCCCAGATTATTATATCTTCGAATCTCCAAGCACAGGATCCGGGGTGTATGCAGATGTGAGTGAACGGATTTGGTTTTTGTCTTCCCTTCTTATGAAAACACTGCAGCAAATTCGACAAATAGGCAATGCAGTACCTGTGCCACTCGCTCTTGCGCTTGGAAAAGAGCTAGGTGTGGCGTTGATTCAAGCTTGGAAAGAGGAGCTTGAGAATGAGAGGGAATCCAGTCCAAATTAACACGCGGAGGTAAAGCAACCTGAGTATCTAGCACGGAATGAGTCGAATATTACATATGAGGATTACTGAAGGATGATTTTCGGCAAGGGAGGCGGCGGTGGATGTCGGCCACTGTCTCTAACACTCGACGATCTTCTGACCGACGTCGCAACGGGGGATGCACTGATAATTGGACGTAACTGAGGATGGATAGTATTAATCCTCGCACTGCGAAGAGATGTGGAGGTTGCATTTCGAAGGGTGGAGGATTGGGTCTGAGAGCGGCGGAGGTGTTCGTCGATACGCCACATCCCACGTGCAAATGAATCTGCGTCAAGTGCGCCTTTCCCATGTGGATCACACTCGTTCCTGCAACGACTCTAGCACTTTGTTCTGAGCAAGTGGACTAGATGCTCACCAGATCTCTGCCAATTTTGATTTCTCGATCCTCGAACGGACCCATATAGCCTTGACAATCTGGCCCTCCAATGTCTCGTGAGGACCGATGCTCTCATTGACAACCAACTCGATATCCCATTCTTTCTGTTTACCTTTGATGCTTTGATCGTGAGCTGTGAGTTCTTCTGGGGTGGCTGTGATGAGATCAACAGAAAGGCCCCGCCAGCCCGCGGCCTGCCGCGTGCGCTTAGCTTTGGCTTCTGCATGAGAGAATTTTCTGGGGGAGGGGCTTTGCGCCTCTGCCCGCCGACGCTGAAGGATGTTGGCGTTGAAAACAGAGATGTAGCGATTCCGTGCGGCAGCAGGTACAGGGGTTGGCCGTTTGGATTTGGTCGCAAGAGGGGTCAGTGTGGGTGTGTGGGTGAGGCTGCTAGAGCCTGTGGTTGCCGAGCGGAGTGGAGGCACACGACGAGGGACATAAGGTAGAGAGGGCGCCGGGCGCTGGGGCAGGGGCGGGGGAATGGAAATCTCCTCAAAGGACTCTGCAAGACTGGATGAGCTGGGGACGCGGGCCGTGGGCGGAGCGGCGGGATTGTCGGAAAGGACGACGGAGCGCAGGGAGGCGGCGGAGGGCGGCTTTGCGGGCAGCGCAGGAGGCATCTTGTCTTTCAAGCTCCGCTCGGATCCGCCCGCCACTGTTCGCCATGCCCGACCTCTACGCCGTCGCCGGTGCGCACTCAGTCTCTCCCCTCGGCATCCCTCACACCCCAGCAGACTTTTGCCTCGTCCCCATCGGCACCCACGAGCCGTCTGTGCGCTGAGCGTCTCTCTGCACTCCGCTGGCACCGCTCACCTTTCAGCCAGGTCGCAGAGTACATTGCCGAGTGCCAGCGCATACTCCAAAAGTCCGGCCTCACATACAAGGTGGTCTTCGTCCTGCCATCTGTGTCCACGCATCTGACATCCGTCGCAGATGCAGTAAGCCCATTCTTGCAACTATCTTCTCCCATTCACTCTCCCGCAAAGTGGCTACGGCACCAATCTTGGTTGGATTTTTATCTGTTTCTTGCCTTCTACATTCCTCTGACCACTTTCTTTGGTATAGAGGGCCCCTGGTCCAGCGTCTCCCAAGCTATACATGACTGCCATGCCGCAGTCCATGCCAAAGGTGCTCCTCGAGTCGCCACTGACATTCGCATCGGCACTCGTGTCGACCGCGAGATCGCTCCTGGTACTGGGAACGATAGCAAAGTTCAACGCGTACAAGATATTCTCGCCAAACAGTAGACAATCAATGTAGATATGCAACTTGGTTAAATGCCTCTCCTCCCATAAATCTGTGCCAGCAGCCCAAGTACGCCTCCATCTTCCTCCAGAAACTCCTCTCCGTCCACATCAAACCCTCCGTCATGTCCATCCCCATATCCCATCCTTTCCCTCCTCGCACCATCCACATAGTCTGACCCCCCCAGCCCCGACTCACCCCCTCCAATCCATGCACTCCCCTCCCCTCTCTCCGATTCCTTCTGGCTTTCTGATGCCCCTTGTGATGGTGCGAGATGGGTGTCAGAATCTTCCAACACAACAGTTCTTGCTAAATCATGAGCTCGCTGAGCAGTATATATTGATGCAGCAGGAGCATTCGCGGACGAACCGCTCAACAACATCGAACCGCCCATTGCTCCTCTATTCCCTGCTAACCCATCCCGTCTTGCAGTAGCTATATTCTGACTCTGTTTCAATGCTCGATCATACTCTTGTGCCTTTTCCACAAGTGTCTTTCCTTCAGACCTATCGTCACCATGAACCTGCACAGAAGCCGACAGACCATCGGTCGGAGTCATGAATTGTACATGATCATGAGACACTTGATGGGGACGATCCCTGAAATGCCTTGACCTATAAAGTTGTGCGATACTATGTGGATCTCGTGGGTTGAATGGCAAACCATTGCTTCCACTACCTCCTCCGGCATTAGCTAGGCTAGCCATACGGCTGAGGTATAACGATCCCGAAGGATCTGTGGGATTCCAATCCACATTCGCAGCTTTGAAATTCAACATCGATTTCTCCATTTTGCCTTCGTTAGAAATCATCTTTTTGTCGTTTGCTGATTTTGGTGCACCAAACTGACGATAGTTGTTGATGAGCTCAAGAAATGTGATAAATGGACGCGAGCATCCATACCTTCACATTACCGTGTCTCTCAAAATTAAATTCCGCAAAACTGCAGATATAGCCTAGACCATCCACGTGCACCGAGAATTCGCGGAAGAAATCAATGATAGCTGGTGCACAATCCGGCAGAGAGAACCATAGCACAAATGGTGTGAGCGCAACTGACACAAGCTCTTGTGTGAATATCAACACTTTCATCGCGAATAGCTCCCCGAATTCTCGATGCACCTAATAAGTCAGTTTTCAGATCTTGTATCATAAGAGGGGCGAAAAAACATACTCCCCGGCTATGTAGCTGTGCTTTCCATTCTTCCGGCATATAATGTGTGTAAGTGATCACCTCTGTCATCAACAACTCTGGGTCAAACACCCTGTTCTCTTCCGGAATCATTCCCCTCGCCACAGTAAGTATACCACCAAATACTGCCAGGTAAAATGCCACATTCCGATGAGGTGAAATCTCGAATCTTAGCACAAGGTCTGGATCTATTACAGACACAAGGACTAGAACAGCCGTAAATGCCCCAGCAACGAACGACACAAATCTATAGTTGATATGAGCACGAGTGTAGACATGATGGAGAGAAAATGGTACCTCATAATAAGTGACATCTTTTCATTCGGAAATTGTCCGATGTAGATATTTGCGAGGGGATAGCTTTCATCTAGACGTCGGACAAAGAGATGATGTAGCTCGTTGAATTCACGGAATTTCCATTTGGCATATGATGTGTATCTTCGTCCCCCGATAGTAGAAGGATCTTTGCGATATTCCTATAGAGGCATGATTTGTCGTTCGAAACCAGCAGAAAAAGGATGAACGCACTTCAAAGTATCGAAAGAAAGAATACATAAGTAGATATGACACGATCAATGGCGCGAATATAGCATTCAAAATACCCATGAATATGAATCTGCGTCTCAATCTAGTCCGGTTCATTAGATTGAAATAGCATGAGCGATAATTTGGATCAACTCACCCTGCAATCAGCACTCTCCTGTTCTTACTCTTCAAAAACACCTTCCTCACCCTCCCATGATGATCAAACAAATAGTCCATCAAACAAAACCTCAAATTCCACTCTAGAGCCTGCGTCAACACGGTACCCTTTCCCTTCTCCTCCGGCACAAACCGATGTGACAGTCGAGACAAGGGCACACGCAAATCAAGCAATTCCTTATTAAACAAAGCTATGAGGTAATTTTCTTGTCTCATTATACGATTGGCGATATCGTGAGCGTCAAGTTTGGCTGTCGTCGTATCATTGGTGGGTGCGTGTGCTGAGGAAGAAGAGTTTTTGGAAGAGATAGCAGTTATGGGATTTTCTTCGCGAATCGCGCCAATGCGGCGGACAACTTCTGGCCAGGAGATAGTTTGTATGTCAGCCTAGAAAGGGGTTGAGCAGGAGAGGAGATGGGATTGGTATGAACAGACAAACGTCGGGTATCTTGAGCAAGTAGGTGTAAAACTTATACATGTCGGTGAGGCGGTGGATGTCTAGTATGAATGAGATGATTTGCCAGATGTAAAATGCGAGGAAGAGGATGAAAAAGAGAAGTGTTAGTCCGTGGAATCTGAGAAGGAATGGTGTGAGTGTACACCCTCTCTCGAGGTTAAAATGGCATACGCACTTGGATACACATTTGTGAACAACTACTTGAGAAAGATGCGTCACATCTTCATGCCGTAGTTTCGAGTAATCAACACAGCCAAGAAGAAACGTCGAGAACCCAATCACAAAACCCACTGTTCTATTATTCGAGCATAAACAGATGGACTTCAGGAAAGGACGAGCATCAGACTGATACTCACAGTAAATTCAATCCTCTCGCAAGAGCAATGCTGTAAATCCCCTTCCCCTCATAGTAATAATAAACCTCCTGCAGAAACGCATCCAAATTATACACATTCACCCAATTCCACAATGCCCGTTCATAGGCATCTAGGCTTCGCATCTTTGTCCTTCTCGCACCTCCAGAACCACTGCTCTTTCCTGAGTCTGAAGCACCTGACTTGGGGCGGTAAATCCCCGTGCGGAATTCACTTGCATCCAAGTCTGAAGGTCTTGGTGGTATTTTCACAGGAAAATTTGAACCTGAATGAGGCACTTCCCGACCAGCAACAGAATGTAATGGTTTTCCCCTTTGAACCGCAGTGGCTGAGCTGTCAGTGATCTTGGCCTTGCCTCTAGCTTTGGATGATACAGGAGCGGTTTTGTTCAGTGCAGCATCAATCTTCGAAACTGGGGTTTCTATAATGAAACTTTGCGGAACCTCATCATCAGATGAATCCGCCCTTCTATCTTCGTCGTCTCTCTTGACGTTGGGCCGTAGCGAACTCATATTTGTGGCTGATCGAGTGTCCTTCCTTGTCCGACCTCCATCCCTAGCAGAGCCTCGACTTTTCCCAGATGAACTTGCTCTACTACGTCTCCCAGACTCAAGATCTTGCTCTTCAAGTTCGTTTTCCTCTTCGACTGGAGATTGGTCTGCACGTATGTAGCCTCGGTAGGTGCGCGACTTCATGGGGTTGATCATGTTGAGAAAAGGTCTGGAATCAGAGAGTGATGCTCCGAGTGTGCGTGAGCTGGACATGTTGAATGAGTATCGTGAGGTACTGCCTACTCAATGACAGTGCCAACCTTATTTGGGTTGGTGGATCAGAAGTGACATCTTTGTTCCGTCAATGTGACTCTGTTCGCCTCCGCCAGTGACGTGATGCAAGATAAAGTCATATATATACATTATACTTCATAAAGCATTCAGTGCTCATTTAGCCACTACATCCAGAACACTCGCCGAATTCAGGACGGCCTTGAGACCAGACGCCGTTATATCTGCATCCGCACCAACACCCCATGCAGACCTCTTCTTTTGTCCAGGAACGTCATACAAAAGCTCTACGTACGACGCAGCCATCACTTCTGTACCCTCACCAATTGAGTGCTCAGAGTATTCCCTAATCGATAGTGTGCCATTTATCTGCTGATTGAAGGCAGCGAGGATAGCTGACAAAGGACCATTACCCTCTCCACTAACTGCACGCTTCTCTCCGGAGAAGAGGAGCTCTCCGGTTAGTTGACGGCGAGTAGCGTCGAGATGTTCCATTCTGAATGAGACCAGATCGAATTTAGAGGGTTTGCCGAAATAATAAGTGTTCTGGAATAATTGAATAAGATCGTCATACGAGATCTGGCAGTCCCTATCGCGGGCGTAACGCTGAACTACTTCAAAGAAAGACGATTGGAATCTGCGCGGTAGTTCAAGGCCGAGGGCATTGATGATAGCGCTAGTGATATCGTCCTGAGCGGATGTGGCACCGAATCCAACGTTCAGTTTCAACTCCGGCAAGGTACAGTCACCGATGGCAGAGTTAACCGCACTCAAGAGGGCACGCAATCCAGAACCGGCAATATCAGAGTCGATGCCAACTCCCCACCATGATGTTGTAGACTTGCGGTCATCAGCAGGGATAACTTCAACATAGGATGCGGCCTTGACATCCTTGCCCTCTCCAACAGCATGTTCTGAGTACTCCCGAATAGTGAAGTTGATCTGAAGGTATCGACAAAGAGCATCCAAGAGAGCAGAAAGAGGACCATTTCCATCTCCGCGAACAACTCTGAGAACTCCATCAACGAGTAACGTGCCATCAAAGTGGCGTTGCTCATCAGACTGTTCATCAGTGCCGTCATCCTGAGGTTCGCTCGGCTTAGCCGAAATTCGGAAGTTACGGAGGGTCAAACGACCTTGGTATTTAGGCCCGCCAAAGTGGTACGTTGACCTGAAAGTAGTCGTAATGTCGTCAACCGACATCTCGCGCGCCTCGCGATCAGAGATCGCTTGGACAACTTGGTAAAATGCAATTTGCATTCTACGAGGGAGGTCCAAACCAAGATGTTGTTTAACGAGATAAGCAATACCTCCCTTGCCCGATTGAGAGTTCACCCGGATGACTGCTTCGTAAGTTTGCCCGAGATCTGCAGGGTCAATGGGAAGGTAGGGCATATCCCAGTACGGGGGCTCGCCTTTGACAGCTGCCTCAGCATGACGGATTCTCTGAGCTTCAAAACCCTTTTTGATGGCATCCTGGTGAGATCCAGAAAATGCTGTAAAGACCAATTCGCCAGCGTATGGATGCCGAGGGTGGACAGGAAGATCATTGCATTGGGTAACAGTGTCAATTACGCTCTGGAGATCACTGAAGTCGAGATTAGGCTTGATGCCTTGGGAATACAGATTGAGGGCGAGATTAACGAGGTCAACGTTCCCCGTTCGTTCTCCGTTTCCGAAGAGACAGCCCTCGATGCGATCACCGCCTGCAAGGACACCAAGTTCGGCCGAGGCAATGCCAGTACCTGTAACAACAGGTCAAATGCGAGCAATTAATACAAATGGATACATACCTCGATCATTATGAGGATGCAAACTAACAATGACCTTGTCCCGTTCGGAGACGTGGGTACAGAAGTACTCAACCTGGGGGGTATGAAGGCATCTGATCTGTTGATTAAAATTAGATTACGTACCTGATCAGCATAGTGATTAGGAGGCGAGATTTCGACTGTAGTAGGCAAATTGAAGATGATGCGATCTTCACCGGTGCCAGCCTTGCCCCACGCTGCCTTCACAGCTTCGCATATTTCTACAGCAAATTCCGGTTCCGTTTGCGAGAAAGTTTCAGGACTATACTCATATTTGAACTTCGTCCCGTACTTGGCTGTACATTCTTCGGTCAACTGCTTGACAATTTTGGTATGTTTTACAGCTAATTCGATAGTTTGTTCCTTTGTGTTTCTAAAAACCACATTGCGGAATGTCGGAGAAGTTGCATTGTACATATGGAGGATAGCATGCTTGGTTCCTGCAACAGAGTCGATCGTCCGTCTTATCAGATCCTCTCTTGCTGGCGTCAAAACCTGATGCCCTATAAGCAATCAAGAACACCCTCCAAAGAAACATTCGAACCTGAACCCAGACATCGTCAGGTACCTCACCATTTGCAATGAGACCTCTGACAAAATTGAAGTCAGTGTCGCTAGCAGCTGGATATGCCACTTCAATCTGCTTGACTCCACACTTGACCAACTGACGAAAGAATATAGTCTTTTGTTCAATGGTCATCGGATTTGCAAGGGCCTGATTACCATCGCGCAGATCAGTCGACAGCCATATAGGAGCTTTAGTGAATGTTTTTGAGGGCCATAGCCGGTTAGTAAGGTTCAGAGGTGTGTACGGTCGGTACTTTTGTGAAGGCTCAGCACTAAGAGTAGGAAGATATTGATTAGCAGTACTCATGACAATTAGCATTAGAACGCACAGCATAGGGGAGGGTAGAAGAAAACTTCGGGATCTACTAATAGAAGTGCAAGTGCGTTAAAATAAATGGAAAATACATGCACATGACTCTACTCAGATCATCTGATCAATACTTTGCTTTTGGCTCCTTCGATCCTCCCAATCCAGATGTCCCTTACTCTTTCTTCCAAATGTTCTCCATTCCCCTTTTCCGTTATTGCTATTGCCGCCTATACAGGCAAGGCTGCCGTCGTGTTTGACGAGTCCGCCTCCGACATCACACTAGAACTGGATGGGAGAGTATACCACGATGAACACGATATCGTAGAGATTATTGGAAGAGTTGGTCATCTAATTGAGAGTGATTTGCGGGTGAGTTTCACCTTTGCCCAAGCGTAGTTCGCCTTCATCCGACGTATCGAATCAGACACCTGCTTATTACACTCTCGCAAAAGCAATCAAAACTGCAATACTTCTTCACGAGATTAATACCGCTCTCAACCTCCTCGATAACTATCTTGCATATCATAGCTTCCTTGTCGACCATGAAATTTCAGCATCCGATTGGGCTATATGGGGCGCTATCCGGGGTCAGGAAACTAACATTGTCTGTTTGAATGGATCTTATCATTTTCCCATTTAGGCAATGTTAAGATCATTGGTATTCTCAAGAATAATACATATCAGCACCTTGGACGCTGGATTACTCACTTAGAGTCATTAAATTCGACACAGACCGTTCTCAACGATCTTGTGAATGCTCGTGCTCAAAAGGCACGATCAAATAAGACTGCTGCAGCATTTGCTCTTGGTCTTCAGGATGGAACAGAAGGCAAGGTTGTGACGCGTTTCCCCCCCGAGCCAAGTGGTTATCTTCATATCGGTCACACTAAAGCTGCCATTCTGAATCAGTACTTTGCGAAAATGTACAAGGGTAAGCTGATTGTTCGATTTGACGATACCAACCCATCAAAAGAGAAGGTATTTGTGTCCAAACCCAACGGGAATATCGACAGATTCTCATTTATTTGTAGACCGAGTTTGAGGAAACCATACTGGAGGATTTGAAACTTCTTGATATCAAGGGTGACATTATATCCCACACGTCCGATTATTTCCAAACAATCTACGACTATGCCATTCAACTTATCAAGGATGGCAAGGCCTATGCCGATGACACTGAACAATTGCAGGTCTGTTACACCAATAATACTTGATATACATTCCCTGATAGGGTTATAGATGCGTGAAGAGCGTGGAAAGGGTATTCCCTCAAAACATAGAGATGACAGCGTTGAGGATAGTCTCAAGCGATTCGAGGATATGACAACGGGTTCCAAAGAGGGTTCACGGTGGTGTCTCCGAGCCAAGATCAGCGTGGACGATAACAACAAGGCCCTCCGCGATCCTGTCATATATAGGGTCAACACGCTCCCCCATCACCGTACAGGGTATATCCCTTCTGACTCTGCTGTCCTTGTTTGTTTCTGATTTTGAGATAGCAATCAATGGAAAGTGTACCCCACCTACGATTTTGCCTGCCCCGTCGTCGATTCAATCGAAGGTGTCACACATGCACTTAGGACCAACGAATATCGAGATCGCAATCCACAATATCACTGGATGATTGAAGCACTGGGTATCCGCCAGGTTTATATTTGGGATTTCAGTCGGCTTAACTTCATTTATACGTTACTATCTAAGCGCAAGCTTCACTGGTTTGTCAACGAAGGACTAGTGAGTGGGTGGGACGACCCCCGTTTCCCTACTGTTCGAGGTGAGTGTTGAGCCACAGAATCCGATGCACTAATGCAGGGCTGGTATAGGGATTCGCCGTCGTGGAATGACTGTAGAGGCTTTGACCCAATTCATGTTATCTCAGGGACCTTCTCAGGCTGTTGTTTCACTTGAATGGGATTCAATCTGGACATTGAACAAGAAGATTATTGACCCTGTTGCCCCTCGATTCTGGGCTATTTGCAAAGAAAATAGGCAAGTTGATTTCCCCTGCTGCTCGTAGAGCTTTTTTCCCTAATATTTCAAAAGTGTACGCGTCACCCTCACCAATGGACCTTCGACTTCCGAAGTACGGATCCTTCCAAAACACAAGAAGAATCCGGAAGTTGGCCAAAAGATTACCGTCTATTCCAGTAAAATTATCATTGAACAGGAGGATGCAGCTTCCTTTGAGGACCAAGAGGAGGTAAGCTGGAGTCGACTCTGTGCTGAAAAAATACTAATAGACAAACCTAGATTACTCTCATGGATTGGGGGAACGCTATTGTCCGTCAGAAACAAACCGATTCATCTGGAAAAGTCCTCTCCATTATCATGGATCTCTACCTTGATGGAGATTTCCGTAAAACCAAAAAGAAGATCACTTGGCTCGCTGAACCTACCGCCGATCATTCCTTACCTTCAATCACATTAATTGACTTCGATTATCTCATCACGAAGAAGAAACTCGAGGAAGAGGACAATGTAGCCGATTTTGTCACTCCCGTGACCGAGTTTAGGGAATCTGCGTTTGGCGATGCCAATGTTCTTAATCTCCAGAAAGGGGATATAATCCAGTTTGAGAGGAAGGGCTTCTATATCTACGACAACGAGAAGGCCGGAGTCATGGAGTTCTTCAAGATACCCGATGGTCGTGCCGCTGGAATCGCTAGCAAGGCTATACTTGCTTCTTCAGTGGCCACCTCGGCACCTGGTGTGTCTAATTCTCCTCAACTTGTAGAGTCTTCCGTAAGCCAGATGTATAAGATGGCGTCGATCTATGGTAACGACGACAATATCCTTGAGGTGGATACGAAGATGTACAAGATGGGGAGCGTATACAGTACATCAGAATGATATGTATCCCTCCGACGCCCTTTCAATCGAAAGCAGGTCCATACTCGGCTGTAATCATACTACTCTCCGGTCAATGGCAAATTTCACAACATTTTGATAGTCAGAACTATGACCCTCTCTTTACACCTTCCCTTGCAGATACAAACTCGGGCTCGAGTTCCTCAATTGGCGTCTACGACCCCATTCACTCTCGGTGCGGATCTATTCACTACGCATATAAAGTGTACTAAAAACATCAAATTATTGACATTTGCATTTTTCGATGTGAGGTTCAAGGCCCGTGTAGAGGGCCAATGAACATGGGGGCCAATGTATGAGTGGTTCACAGCCTGATTCTTCGTATGGTGGCTTGTTCAAGGGATTTGTTGTTGTCTTTCGAGAGAGGACGACATTACCCGAGCGTCTGTTGAGGTAAAAAAAAAATATCAGATTCGTAAGGTGACGACGTTCTTGGGAAGGATCTGTTCCCAGACTGAAATCGGTATTCAATGATTGGGGTAATGTACCTATACCTGAGTCTGGAAATACCAATCCATCCATTGCGGGTACGACATTCATTTGCAAATTTCAAGAGGACCTGGAAACCAAGAAAGAACGACAAGCCATATCAGCTTTGTGATAATATAATCTTATCCAACACCTCCCAGGTTTCAACAGGCCCTACACATTTTGTGACCCATATCTCAGTCATCATCGAACCTTTTAACCAACCCGATTTCAAATCCGGCGTACGCAATTTAACACCACCACCACCATCATCATTATCATCATCATAAGAAATCAAATTCCTCCCTCTCAACTCATCAAAATATCTCTCTCTTTCCCTCCTCACCTCTTGATCTTCATCTGTAATATACACCAGTGACATGTGCGGATAACAAGGTGTATTCGGGCGCACACCCAACGCTTCATGTACACCCCGTCTCAAATTCTTCAACGTCTCATCTAAAACAACGGTGATAGACACCGAACGAAAATAATGATCGCCCACATCCACCGATCCAAACTCGACGGAAAAAAATGTATGTTGTTGACATAGGACACTTGTTCGGATCGTCGATAGAGAGACAGGTGTTTCCAAGTGAATGGAAGCTAATGTGATGTGAGGTTCAAAGATGGGATAGCTTGTCCGAGAGGGGCCGTGGAATTTGTTGTGATCGTCGCCGTCGTCCTTGTTGTTGGGGCGGACAGACATGATTTGTTTCAACTCATCGGCCATATTCCGAGACGGCATGATCCACAAGTTGAATCGAGCTAAAATGGAGGAAAGAAGAAAAACACATCGGTTTGTTATCTAGGTAGTTTGTTTTCTCTCGAAAAGTTCATCCTTACTCAATGTAAGATCCATGGTCTTTAAACAGGGGTGAGAATATGAATTGATCCGTTCATCATCAAAACAACTGATGGCTGATACAGCCAGTCAGTTAATCAGGCTAGAGAATGAGAAAGATAAACACGGGCACAACAAGATTCGAATTTAAAGTACACAAAAATAACAAGAAAGAGAGAGTGAGAAAAAAAAAAAAACAATGGCCCTCCAGTCAAACGTCTCATTTAGCCTCTACACCACGTACACCAGGCTGACCTGCATTCAAATCGACCCAACTACCACTGCTAACGCCACTATCGCCACTATCGCCAGAAACACTCTCAACATCCGCTTCAGAGGAAACATCGTCATGCTCAGATGTCATGCTCGTCTTTGAACGACTGATAGCTGTACTGGGTGCCGTCACAGGCATAGAAGGCGATGGTAGTTCTCTGAAGGATTGCTGGGTCTTGAATAATCGGTTTCTGAGTGAATGAGGGATATCGATGACGAGGTCCAACACAACCCAGGGTAAGTACGAAGCAAATCTGCTGGTTTGAGCTATAAAAAAAATCATCCCGGGTCCCTGAGGGCAGAAAAGAAAAGAAAAACTAACCACCAGCACCAATAGAAAACCTTTCTCCTCTCACCCAATTCCTAATCCTACCCAATCCCAGGCCAAGTTCAGGACCTCTATAGATCCCTCTCCCACAACCAACAACATCTACAACATTGTCTACAAACACGGACACGTCCGTTGGTTTCCTGGGTTCACAATACTTCTCCGTACCTTTGACCAAGGCAACCAACATTTCCCAGAATTGACGAGCCGGTGATAATCCCCTCAAAGTACGTGTAAATGCCGTTCCATAACACAATTGTTCCGATGCTGTCCACTCTCCCATTGTCCTTCGAATCATTTCCCCCTCTTCCTCCTCTTCGACTGGACTCGCGCCCACATCAAAAAGACCAACATCGACGACGACAACCTTGATGTTCCTCATCATTGACGTTCCTTGACCATGCGCACTGGCTACCGCAAGTTCTCTCCTCAATACTTCAATCCCTCTTTCCATAGCTGCAGCACTCATCGACCCCACACTTGCAAAAGGCAACCCTACACGGACATCCAGAGCTGGTAAACACACAATCACCGTCTTGTCCAACTTGTGATCCTGCGTAAATGCCGGGCCAGTACGTAAGAGTGGTAACAAAGCCTGGATAACTTGGAGCGGTGTGATATGTGTCGCTGTAAGATATGGCAAGTATGTTTCAGGGACAGAGATATGTTCAAGCGGAGCGAGTGTCTGGGTGGGTCTACCACGACTTGTGGGAAGGGTGAGGAGAGAGATGATAGAATGGATGTAGGGATGGGAAACAAGCGTTGCGAAAGGATCGCCTGCAGAGTTGATTGGGAATTTGCGAGAAAGAGTGGCATTCAGAGACCTCAGAAACGCTGGAACCATGAGTGGCTTTAAGAGTAAACCGTATGTCAAAAAAAAAAAGAGATCGAAAACAATGCATCTTCCATACCTCGTAAGGATCCAAGACCAGAACCTTGACATAGCCTCGTGTCTGGTGTTCCAGCGATTCAACAGCCTCGGGCGTAGCAACGCTGGCAATGACAATGTACCCCTTTTTCTCCAAATCTAAAACAAGAGGCTGTCCCAAAGGCGAGTCAGCACCCAGAACAACTAAGGCGAGCCGATGAGCATGGATGGGATAGAAAACAAGTACTGTGGCTCACCCACGACCTGTCTACGGACAGATGACTTGAGCTGCTGACGACGCAAGCGATAAAGTTCTTTTCGTCTTGCTTGGATGACAAGGTAGCCTGCCACGCCGGCGAGAGACATGAACATGCCCAAGGTCTTCCATGGGTGCTTGCCTATCCAATTGGAAGACTTTTCCAGCCACTGAGAAGCTGCAGACGCGGGGGGAGGGGGTGGTGGAGGTGGAATTTGGAAGTCGCCCAGGCTGGGTATGTGGACCTCTGGAAAGGCGGGAAGGCCAGGGCCATAGCGAGAGATGTCGATCCAGAGACGGTCAGTGACCTCGTGGAAGCTGGGGAGACCGACTGCAGCGAGGGACGCAAAGACTTGCTCCTCGAACGACGCAAACAGCTCTTCAATCCTGTCCACAGTCTCCATCACAGTCAGTGTCACAGTCTGGTTTCACATCCACACTCCACCACTGTTCACCTGACTCGCCAAAAATTCTATTCAAACGCGGGAATCTACTGCATTATGGAATAAAAAAAGTCCCCCGTTCTCCCAGATATCTAATTGCCCATCTCTTTTGCGAGTTGCTCGGCCTTGGTCTTGACATCATCAATCGTTCCAGACTACAAGGCGATGAGAACGACATGGACGGGGAAACTGAAAAAAAGCCTACCATGTAGAAAGCAGACTCCGGAATGGTATCATGGGCACCAGAAAGGATTTCCTTGAAAGAGCGGACGGTGTCCTTGAGAGAGACGAGCTTGCCTTCATAACCAGTGAAGACCTGGGCAACCTGGAAGGGTTGTGACATGAAACGCTGAATCTTGCGAGCACGTTCGACCTAGGGTGGAGGCGGTGAGATAAAGTATGGGGAATTCGGAGAGAACGCACAGTGAGCTTGTCCTCTTCGGATAATTCATCCATACCAAGAATGGCAATGATATCCTGGAGGGACTTGTAGTCCTGGAGGATTTTTTGGACAGCAGTGGCGACCTCATAGTGCTCCTTGCCAACCTAGGATGAGAGGATGAGCAGGCGGCAAGTAAGGAGAAGAATTGGGACTTGCAATACGAGGGTCGAGCATACGAGACTTGGAGTCAAGGGGGTCAACAGCAGGGTAGATACCGAGCTCAGCAATACCACGAGACAAGACGGTGGTAGCATCCAAGTGGGCAAAGGTGGTGGCGGGAGCTGGGTCGGTCAAATCATCGGCTGGGACATAGACGGCCTGGACGGAAGTGATGGAACCCTTTTTGGTAGTGGTGATACGTTCCTGCATGCCACCCATATCGGTAGAAAGGGTAGGTTGGTAACCGACGGCCGAGGGTATACGACCGAGGAGGGCAGAGACCTCTGAACCAGCCTGGGTAAAGCGGAAAATGTTGTCGATGAAGAGCAAGACATCCTGGCCTTCTTCATCACGGAAATACTCTGCGATAGTGAGGCCTGTGAGGGCGACACGAGCACGGGCACCAGGAGGCTCGTTCATCTGACCAAAGACAAGAGCGACTTTGGATTCGCCGTCGAGGTTGATAACACCGGTCTCGATCATTTCGTGGTAAAGATCGTTACCCTCGCGAGTACGCTCGCCGACACCTAGGAAGAAGGATGAGGGAAAGAACGGGAAGAGGTAAAGAGAGGGAACCTGCCGCAGAAGATGGAGAAACCACCATGGGCCTTTGCGACGTTGTTGATGAGTTCTTGGATCAAAACGGTCTTGCCGACGCCGGCACCACCAAAGAGACCGATTTTACCGCCACGAGCATAGGGTGCAAGAAGGTCGACGACCTTGATGCCAGTTTCGAGGACCTCTGCTGTGGTGGACTGGTCGACAAAAGCAGGAGGATCTGCATGGATGGGAGAGAGCTTGACGCCGTTGATGGGACCGCGCTCGTCGATGGGTTCACCGATGACGTTCATGATACGACCCAAGGTGGCCTTTCCAACTGGGATCTGGATGGGAGCGCCAGTGTCGACGACCTTTGTGCCGCGGACGAGACCCTCTGTACCGTCCATAGCGATGGTGCGGACAGAGTTTTCACCGAGGTGGGAGGCTACCTCGAGGACGAGACGACCGCCGTGAAAATCCTGGACCTCAAGGGCATTGAGGATTGGGGGGAGGGTGCTGGAGTCAAACTGGACGTCGACGACGGCGCCGATGACTGTTTTTACGTGGCCGACGGCGCTGTTTGATACGGTTGCATAGGAGCGAGAGGCGGCTGTGGGGGACAGGGGAGATGAGGGGAGCAAGAACGAAAAAAAGCAGACACCCACTGGGGGAAGAGAAGGGCGGAAGGGACCGGGATGAGGGCTGGGGGAGTGTTTGAGGGAGTCGGGTTAGGGTTGGGGCGAGGGCGAGGGCGGGCTGGGAACGGGCAAAGACACGCTTTGGGAGGCGGGCAAGGGCGCGGCGAGAGAGGAGCATATGGGGGGAGAGAGCAAGAGCAGGGAAAAGCGATGAGGAGAGTGAAATTGCAGAAATTCCCACGAACATATTCCCACGGGACGCATCACCTGCAGCCATGTCGCTGCTGTCGGAGAGACAACGGGAGGACCTGTATGTGGGCTTGAAAAACTCCTGAGCATCGGCTGTGGTAACGACAGGGCACAGACACAGGGCAATACTCGACTATCTCTTCGCCAACAACTTCACAGACTCCTTCTACTCCTTCAAGGCCGACACCGGCATCGACTACTCTCCAGACCCTGCCTCCCAGTCCAGAGCCATCCTCGAGAAAAAATGGACCACCGTCATCCGTCTCCAGAAAAAGGCATTCTTTCTTTCTTTCTTTTTTTTTCCGTCTTAAATCAGCACCCAGATCCTCGACCTCGAGTCTCGCAACGCTGCCCTCCAGGACGACCTCTCAGCCGCACCCACAAAGCGTGCAGCTCACGCAGACTGGCTCCCCCGAAACCCTCCAGCCCATACCCTCACCAGCCATCGTGCACCCATCACCCAGCTCGCCTTCCACCCTCTGTACTCCGTAATCGCCTCCGCCAGCGAGGACGCCACCGTCAAGATCTGGGACTGGGAGACCGGCGACTTCGAGCGCACCCTCAAGGGCCACACAAAGGCCGTCAACGATCTCAATTTCGACCACAAAGGTCATCTCCTCGGTAATAATCTCTCCCCTCCACCCCCATGTTTGTTCACCGGCTCTCCCAGTTACTTGCTCCTCCGACCTTTTCATCAAGGTATGGGACTCTCAGTCCGAATACAAGAACACAAAGACATTTCCCGGCCATGAACACTCCGTCTCCTCCGTACGCTTCCTGCCAGGCGATCAGTACATTATCAGCGCCAGCAGAGACAAGTCCATCAGAGTATTCGACATTCAATCAACGTGCGCACTCCTCGTCTGCTTTCCTCCTCCATACCCACCAATATCCTTTTCAGCCACCAAGTCCGCACCATACTCGGTCACTCAGAATGGGTCCGATGCGTCACCCCTTCTTCCGATGGCAAACTCATTGCTAGCTGCTCCAAAGATCAAGTCTGCTTTTTTCCTCCTTCCCGTCTCTCCCCCTCATCTTCCTATCCCCCATAGACCGTCAGAATCTGGGACCCTCTCACGGGAGAACAGAAAGCTGAATTTAGAGGCCATGACAATGACATCGAGGTCGTCGCTTTTGCTCCTCTCTCCACATACGCCCCAATCAGCCAACTGACAGGCATCCCAGTATGTAATCACATATCCTCTCCCTCTCCTGGTACTCAACCAATAAGAACACCGAACGTGCCAAACGCCACGGTCTCTACGTTGCCTCTGGTTCTCGTGACAAGACAATCAAGCTATGGGACACCCAGACCGGTCAATTGCTCAGGACTTTGGTACCTACATCTCCTTCCATCAACCCCCCATCTCACTCTCCTTCATCTCTAGTCCGGTCATGATAATTGGGTGAGGGCCCTCGCTTTCCATCCCTCTGGAAAATATCTTCTCTCTTCTGCCGACGACAAGACCATTCGCGTATGGGAACTTTCAACTGGCCGCTGCATAAGGACAGTCGAAGCCCACACTCACTTTGTCTCCAGTCTCGTGTGGGGCAGACAAACTGTCTCAACCACAGGTGGTGATACCAAACCAAATGGTTTGGATTCATCTGCAGGACCTGAAAAGCTTGTCAATGTCCTCGCTTCAGGGAGTGTAGACCAGACAATCAAGATTTGGCTTCCGTAATGTCTTTTTTTCGTGTCTCCCGGATGTAACTATTATGTGACCTTTTTTTTCCCTCTCCCCTCGTTCATTACTTTCACGATCCTTTTTTTCTGAGATAATAATAATAATAGCGAGTGTCAGATGATTCAATCATTTGTACACAAGGAGATAATTATTCCTGGAAAGCATTCTATTTGGGGTTGGAAAAAAATAATATATAAAATAAGATACGAGCAAACCAAGTGTTTGAATCTTCTACCCGAATCAGCCGACTTTCTAAACACGGGTATGCGAGAAATCTGAGGTGGTGTCCCCGTCGTTTTGCTGAGGGGTGTAGTCGTCATCAGGCATGTGTCTAGCCACGGAAGCAGAAGAAGAAGAAGAAGGATCGTTTAGAGGATAGAAAGGCGACGTTAAGCTCAGGGTCGTTGAGTTCCTTCCATCATCAGATGATGGATATTCTAGTGTTGTTGAGTAATGATGATGATGATCATTTGCGCGATAGTCGTAACTGGAAATGAAAAACGTCAGCATAAGAATAATTCAAGAAGCGTATATAAATATATTTATAAATATATTTTTATACTGACTCTGTATTGTTGTCGTTATTGTAGCGATGCTGATGCTGTTGCGTCCCGAACAAAAAAGAAGTCAAATTCTGGTTTGGAATCGAGGAGAACCCAGCCCCGATCCCAAAAGCACGGTTCCCTCTTTCCTCTCCTTCCTCTTCTTTCGTCATTAATGATGATGATGATGACGACGATCGTATAGCCAAATCCTCATCACCAGCGTCATTATCGTTGCTATTATCATACGACGACGGCATCATCATCATCATCGAATCCGGCTCTCTGGCCATAGTCGAGATAGAAGGTAATGGCATAGACCTATAACCCCCCATCGTCATATTCATATTCATATTCATGCTCATGTTCATGTTCATGCTGGAAGAAATGGGAGAAACATCGTCATTGCTAGTCTGACGCATATCTGTCCAATGAGGGATATATAACGCCTGGGTTGGAGTCCGGGTTTGAGTCCGAGTGGTCGGTGTTGTCGGTGTTGTCGTCATGGATTCGGAATACGGATACGGCGGCGATGCTTCGAATTCTCCTTCGACACCGAGAGGATGGTGATGATGAACAAGCGGAGGGAGAGGAGGAGGGGGGGGAGGAAGGGGAGGAGGAGCATGAGAGGGATGATAACCATAATAATAATGCTGATAATAAGGCGAACGAGTCGAATCATAATCCGAGATAGGGGGGTAATCACCCCGGCCACTCATAGAATATTCCAGAGGTGATTGCAATTGCAGTTGACGCTGTTGTTGCTGTTGCTGCTGCTGCTGCTGTTGTTGTTGTTGTGATTGTTGGTTCCGCTGCTGTTGATGATGATGACCCTGGCGTGACACAGGGTATCCTGGACGATCAACGTCTTGAATGGATGGTGATGACGACGATGACGACGACAAGTCCCTGGTAGGAAGAGTAGTCATCGAAGACGCTATTCGCATCCGAGCAGGTCCACGTGCACGAGTCTCTCGATAAGAGTATTCACATATGAGACCTTTATCAAGACATCGCTTACAAACAGGCTTGTCACCAGAACACTAAAAAAAAAAGATTTTTTAATAAAAAAAGGCACATACACACCCACACGGATATATTTATGTGTGAATGCGAGGGGGTAAAACATTGACGAACCTTGGTTTTCCGTTCACGACATTTATCACAAGCTTGTGCAGTCCTCTGACGTCCCGAAGTCATGGAATGAAAATACCCAACAGACCCCTGTTCGGGTGGCGAAGAAGAAGAAGAAGGTTTCATAGTAAACACCTCCAACAAACGACTTGACAAATTCAAGGATGGAGAACAGGAAGAAAGAGAGGGTGGGGAACAATGTTCAAGGCGAACCTGATCCAACGCACATAACATTTTTTCTAAAAAAATTTTCCGCGGCCAACGTCGGCGTTTACAAATAGGCCGGCGAATGGTTGTGAAGGGGGGGGGAAGGGAGAGGGCTGGAGCACTTTTTTTCCAGTCAGCAATCAGCTATATTTGAGGGCGAGACCATAATTGCCTAAATTCTCTGCCCACCCCACTGAAGAAAAAAAAACTATTACCCTTAAAATGTAACAGATCGATCGGTTCCAAGCGACGGAGCAGCCTTCTCCCCTACCTTTTTTTCGGACTTTCCTCTCCGCGGCGTCCCCGCCACAATGGTTGACTACTATATTCTCATTTCTGCTCTAGAACACATCAACTGTAACGAAATCAGCGCATACAATGACCAGCCACATATTATATGAAAAGCCGAGCCCTCACTCGCTAACAATGTCTTTTGACAGGCCATCTTGATGGTCTGTCATCTCAGTCTCAGAGCTAATGTCCACTCATGCTTTAAACTGTTCATTGAATTCTCTTCCAATCAGCATTCGTCGAATTTCCTGAGTCCCGGCTCCGACGGTATACAAGCGAGAATCCCGGAGGATACGACCCATTGGATAATCTGGCAAGTCATGATACCGTGTCAGTCGAGCCTTGGTCGGGTTTGAAACTAGACTCACCGTTGATATACCCGTTGCCTCCAAGGCATTGCATGCCTTCAAGAGCAACCTCGACCGCTCTCTCTGTCGAATAAAGGATCGCTCCAGCACAGTCCTAGAAAGTAAAGCACCGCCATCGTCCATTCTAGTCAATGACCCCAAAACAGGAAAGAAATTTTTTTTCCATTACTTACTCGGCGACTGACTCTACCTCGATCACACGCCCGGGCCACAGAATAAACATAGGACCGGCTTGCATTAATCTTGGTATACATATCGGCGATCTTGGCTACGGCGGAGTTCGGTGTCAGGTTGGAGGAAGACGATTCAAGATCCTACCTTGCATCAATTGGAACGTCCCAACTGGCCGGCCAAATTGTTTCCTATCGTGGACATATTCCACGGCATAGTCAAACGCCGCTTGCATCAATCTGACCACTGATTAGTCGCCGAGTCCAAACCCAGAAAAAAAGCAATTAAGGTACCCCAAAGGACCACCACTTAGAACTATCCGTTCAAGATCCAAACCCGACATCAGAACAGCGGCACCTTGATTGACCTGACCGAGGACATTTTCTATTGCAGATTAGACTATAAATCCTTAAGCAAGAGGAAACTCACCTTCGGGGACTAAACAATTCTCGAAAACAAGCTCACAGGTGTCACTCCCTCTCATACCAAATTTGTCAAGCTTCTGGCTAGTAGAGAAGCCCTCGAAGCCGCTTTCAATGAGGAATGCTGTTATTCCCTTTGACCCCTCTTCAGCTGCTGTCTTTGCATACACAACGAGCGTAGAGGCAATGGGCCCGTTGGTAATCCTAAACTGCTTGAGGATGGTTTTATAAAATCAAGTAGACTAAGTACTAACCAAAACTTGTTTCCATTGAGCTTCCATCCGCCTTGAACCTTTTCCGCCTTTAAACGCATGCTGACCACGTCACTTCCACTTCCTGTTTCACTCATAGCCAAGCTTCCAACTTTGGTACCGTTGACCAAATCTTTCAAATACTTCTCCTTTTGTGGTTCTGTGCCGTGTCGATGGATCTGGTTCACGCAGAGGTTAGAATGAGCTCCGTATGATAATGCCACTGAGCCTGAAGCTTGGGAAAGTGCTTCCATTGCAAGGGTATGTTGTAGATACCCAAGATTCAAACCACCGTACTTTTGGTCAACGGTGATACCGAGGAGGCCCATGGAACCCAGCTTCTCCCATAGATCCTGGAGCCCAGTGTCACTAAGAGTGCGAAGCTGAGCATGCTGCAGCTCACGAGAGGGGATGTATTCGTTTTATCAATCTCAGCTGCTCTCGGTGCGACTTCTCTCTGCGCGAAATCGACCACGGCATTACGAAACTGGTTTACTAAAGGGTCATTATCCAGATGCAGTGAGGCGTTGAGCCGCACGCACTTCAAGTTCATCATCGGTCAGGCCGGAGATGTCTGCATTGTATAGCGAAATGTAACGTTTATGCAGGAATGTAGGTCGGAGTAAGCACCTCGTGTTCAATTGACGCAGGGAGTGGGACACGTTTGAAACGAAACGAAAGTAGACCATTAGCAGGGGTATACTCAGTGTCAGATATTCTATAAGTGTCAGTGGTCTGTCTTCACGAACACCACCCGAACACCATCCGCTCATAACCGGTCCTTTCCACGTGATGACATACGACGAACTACCGGGCATCGACACATATTTTTTGAATTACAGGACTGTAGCTCAATACTATTTCCCGATCCAATTGCTCCCATTTTCTAAGCCTGGTCAAACTCTTGGGATCTAGGTCGATCACGGCGATCGGATGTATCCCAGTCATAAGTTGATCGTCTCGATCAAGCCTCACAATGATAGAGCAGTCTTTGAAAGTAGCTGAGAGCAAATAAGCCAACATGTAGTATCGCATGTTCCCAACTTGTGGTTGACTGTGATCCATTTCCGCTGCTTGAGAAGATTGGAAGATGTCAAGAAACCCCGTCCAATCTGATATGCCAGGGTCTTGTACTGGATGATGTGCAGATGTCGGCACAGGTTCATGAGCTGACTGGTGATCAAGTTCAGTTTCCCTCCAAAGTTTCGATAGACCCTCGATATCTAGAGTGTCCAAGTTTCGTTGCAATTTGGAAATGGTCATCAAGATCGATGTATTCAAAAGTGCATCGGACAAGGCGTCCTTGAATGTCTGCTCTATATGATCAAGGTTGGATGCTCTGATAACCCCGTCACCTAGAAGACACTCAATCTATAAACCGTCAAAACGCCCCGACAAGCTATTTGTGAGTGAACACTACTAACCTGGTTTGGCCTGACGGTTTCACCACGGGCGAACACCTTAAAATTGTTCATGTTGCCACTACTATGCACCCATGCCTCCCATAGACAATCAACAGCCTTGCGGATACGATCGGCATCTCCAGAGAACAAGTCGAGCGGACAGTAGTTGTTAACGTATCCCTGGATCTTTTGACTTCTCATGTAGTTATGCATGCAAAAACGACAGGTCTGCATCTTGTTCGTCTTTGTCTTCTCCGATAGGTGAATTGGAGACGGTAGAAATCCCCATTTCGGCTAGACAGATTAGAGATAGGAGCACCGAAGCACACATAAATCTAACCTTGATCTCCACCGCAATCCAGTCGCCTCCTACGAGATCTGTTGCCAAGACCGCTCTCTTTCGCGAAAGGTCAATATGGTCTTTCCCTTGCCTTGCCTCCGGCCGCCGGTTCTCATGTAGTTCTCCCAATCTTTCTAGCCACTCCCTCTCTAGACGTACAGACCGCAACTTTGGGAGGTTTTCCTGGGGTAAGAGTCTCTCGATGCACTTGGTTTGGAACTCGATAATCGGATCATCTTCATCAAGTGCTGGGGGCTTTTCACCGGTGGCCTTCCGGAGTCGTAGCACCATGCCATCGTAGGAGGGATTGGGAGGGCCAATGTAGGAGAAGACAATTGTGGCACCGCCCTCAGAAACGTATTTCCAATCGTTTGGGAGAGTCCAACTTATTTGATCCATCTGTTCGTAGATGTTCATGGCTTGCATTCAGTGCCCATATTTGGATGGGAATGTTATTTATTTTTGCTACGTATTCCTGAGCTGGGAGCCAGACATTTGAACGTTACGATACAAGCCGGTGGTACAACGCAACTCAGATGCAATTCTCATAAAACCGAGGGCGATCGTCTCAGTAATGCATTGGTTGTGATCATGATCGACTGTCCAGAGTGAGTTCTAGATCAGTCTACAAAATCGGATAGTGGATTACTGGTACGGTGCAGAGCATTGCGTCTAGTATCGTCGGCAAAAATAAGTGCCTTAATTGATCATCTTCCAATCGTGTGGTCACTATCATCGTATTCGTACTCGCCTGGAGCGGTCTGTTCGTTGATAACACCCCAAACGGAGGCTTTGAACTAAGGAGGAGATTGAATGTCAAGAGGCATTGGTTTATGACATGACTTGCCAGAGTGAGGACCAAGCCCATCTTCTTCTCCAGCACTCGCAGGCGTGCTAGCATTCTTTTGTCCGGCTCTTCCTGAAGCATGCGCGTTTTCTGCGTCATCTACACATTTGGATTTCATCAGAATTCTATCAAGTGTCCAGGAATGAAACCTACAAGTTTGACATGATGGGCAAGCTTCGCGTACTCCCAGAGAACCTCTGCTTCCAGCGGTGTCAAGTTTGGATGCAATTCATATGGATTCTCTGTAAGGATATTGTGTGCCCCCGGTGGGCTTGTCATGGTTCGAAAAGAGCGTCTGAACATATCACTCATGTCATCAAGTACTACATTTCACTACACTTCCAGGCACACCTGTCCTGTCTTTTTGTCTTGTCTTCATTCTCCCTGACCTGGCTGCTGGTCGTGAGTTTTGCTTCAGGCAGAACTTGATTTCGGCACCTATCGAACCACCCCTCGAAACAGAACTCATGGCAAGCGTGTTTAATCGCCTAGCGACCATGGCCAAGTGCATAACTTGCATTTTTACACTAATATCAAGTGGCTTGATATCACGAAGTTGCCTAGTAATTATAACTAGGTTGAGAATGCATTTTCTTCGATCACTTGTTTGTCAAGAGCCAAACATAAATGGATTGAACATCATATTCACATCCACATTCCTGGCCATCCCTGACCGATGACGGTGGTTCGAATCGAGATGGAATAGACGTGAAACAGCAAGTTTGATCTAGCAAACCCTTCCAAAACACGACCCCTGAACTTGGGGCAGAAGACAATAAGAACGATTATATGGAGACAGGAAAACAATTGGCTTCACAACCGGACAGCAACTCATAGTCAATAAAGAAAAGATAGATCTAGATCAGATGGCACTCGTCAATAACGGCGCCTGATCACCCCATGAGACCGGGACAATTAGAACACGGGGGCTCCTTGACTGACAGCTTCAACCATTCCCTTTTTATAAAGAAACCAAGTTTCGTCCTCTCGTCCCTTCTAGATCACCTGTTCGGGTCTGCTGTTGCATCTTAACAGCTCTAGGACAATAATCTGCACTGCTTTTGTCTGAGTCTCCCACTACAAAAGTGGTCTAATTGTCTGGTCCTTCCAACTAATTATCTCCCCGTTTCCTCCTTCTCCTACTTATGGACTCACCCTGTGCTGGCCCTTTACCCCCCTCTACGCTCACTGATGTTCCTATCGAGTACATCATCGAACAACTTCGTAGTTTGGCGCCTCATTACTGGGAAAACCCTGAAACTGCTGACTGCACAATAAGTCCGTCAGAATTCAGGTTTTTAAAATTAATTTAAGGCTAATCTCATCTTGCTAGTCGTTCCTATCCCATACGTAAAGTATCGACCGAAATATACCGCAGAATCCTCATCTCCTATCAAATTTCGTCATTTAATCGACTTGTACCCTTCAGCAACAGGAAGTAAGATCACAGAAACCTCTTTCAACGGCACACGACAGTTAACGTTTAAAGCAAGTTGTTTCCTTCCTTCGCAATTGATCCTCAAAACTGATCATATTACTTATAGCTGCACATGGACTATCTAGCAGTGCATTCTAGCTATTTGCACGCACTTTTCTGCGGTGCTCATGCCATGGACCTGATTAATTCAAGATCCTCCCTGTCACCTGAATCTGTCCCTCAGTACACTGTTCCTCCCAACCGTTTGCCCAAGCTCTTATCATCTGTTCACAAACACCCTGTCCTCTATCTCCCTGTCCCGGATCCCACATCTTTCCATTTGCTCCTCCATTGGATGTATTTCAACCAGACCGACATCATTAGCGATGCTTTGCACAATGGATCTATCCGGTGGGAAGGAATCGCTCGAAACGTTGAATATCTCAGACTCAATGCAGACATCAAGATCTTCTTATCGAAGTGGTATCATTCCTGGCTGGAGATCGATACCATGAGAGGTGAAGATTTTGATTATGAGTCGGACACATATTATAGTGATTCTGACGATGGAGATACCTCGACATGCACATATAACATTGCAGTGACAGACAATTCAGTTGGAATAGTAGATAGCAAAGAAAGGCCTCGAGGGCGGTCACGGGAAACGCGTCGCTTGTCTCACTAGTAGTGGGAGTCTTGATCTCTCAGATCCTGACGAATCATTGGGCTTACAGTTAGAACAGTGATGTGGCACGTCAGTGGTTTTGATTTCAGCTTCGTTTTTCGTTCATCAATGATGTAACGATAGCCGCCTTACCGTTATTGTTACTGTTTCGTTCACTTATTTTCTCTCTATCATACTGATCTTCCTCTGTTTTGATTTTCGTTGCTTACTCTCCAGAGGACGTACCTTCTAGACTCATTCTGCTGTTCATTTATATTATTATCTTGTAACATGTGTTCTGTATTGATACTTTTGGAGGTAGAAATACTGTAGCCCATAGTGGCTGTACGTTCCTGTCGTTTTACTTCGTTGGCATCTGGTCTTGCTGTAATCGAAGAAAATTGGTGCTCCATCCCGCTGAACACGACCGAATCGAAAGCGTCAAAAACTTGTCTCGAGCCACTGCCCATGACGATAATTGAAGTATAGGGAAGGAGGACTTGACCAAGAAGTCTTTAACTTTCAGAAGTATCTCTATCTCTACCTAGTCCCAGAATAATAGAACACCCATTCAAGGTCTGGTACACTGGCAGTTCGTGCCTCGGGCGCCCAAATGAACAAGTGAGGATACGCCTAAAAACTTTCAGAAGTACATATGCCTTCTAAATCCTTATTCCTCCAATCTTCGCAGTAAGCGCGCTCACTTCATTCGTATCCCATATGACTAGGGTACCATCTACGCCAGTCGTACTGACCCTAGCCACATACCCATCCTGGGAGTCATAAGGCCGAACACTGGTTATTGTATTTTGATGAATTGTGTTGAGTTTCGTATCGGAAAATATAGATCCATTGGCGGTTTGACCGCGGGAGTCTGCATCCCGGAAAGTTGCAAAGGCACCAGTCTTCAGACGACCAATCCCAGTATTACCTCCGAACCCAGAGCGGGAACCTTCAGAAGTCCTCGAAGAGGAAGCATCATCGAGAGTTCCGACTTCTTGCCAGCCTTGTTCCGAGCCCGCAAAGACCAAGGGCTTACAATCGTATCCTGCTGCTACAATGGTCTCTCTCGAAGTCCAGGACAAGGCAATCAAAGGCAAGGATGGTAATCGAACAGTGTATACAGTTGGACCGCCTGGATATATAATGGTAATAGAACTGTCGTGACCTAAATACAACATGAAAATGACCGATCAACCAGGAAGGGAAAACATGGCTTACTAGCAAAGGCAAGCACATCTCCAGAAGGCGAGAACCCAACTGCATGGACCCATCCACCAGCTGGAGATGAATACTCTCCACAGATGGTGTTGAACGGTAACTTTGACCCCCAAACACTGGGAGCAGGGCTGCGGGCGAACATCAATGAATCATATTCCAAGTTGCTTTTGTTCTACCTACCGTTCATCAACTTCCTTGATGTAGCCCGAAAATACTCTTGCTTTCATATCAGCACTACCGGCAGCGAGTAAAACATTGTTTGGGTGCCAATCGATAGATAATACCGTGGACCTGATGGGTTTCTTGAGATGCTTAGCCACCCACCAGTTACTTTCTTCGTCAAAAGAACAGACAGCAATAGCCCTGGAAAGACATTAACACCATGTACGACCTGACTATTCGAACATAACCTTGCGCCGCTTGCCACTGCAAACTTATTCTCCAACGGGCTCCAACGTACGTGGGTTGCGGCACGATTGATCCTCAGCAACACAAGGGTAGGCTTCCAAACAAGTTTCCCTGTCTCGGAGTCCGGAGTCTCCGTCCAAACATATGCATTCCTGTCTTGAGAAGCTGTTACGATGCGATTTGACCTGGGAGCCCAATCGATTGAGGTAACCAGCTTATCATGCTAGGCCCAAGAATAAGATATTGGTTCTGCGAGACACTAGTCATGTACCTCTGATAGGACCTCTGTTGGAATCCACTCCTGGTCCCTCCGCGAGTACAATTGAACGTCCTTGCTATTCAGACTGACTGCGAGCTCTAAAGAGGTGCTTAAAAATGCGCTTTTGAACTGCAGTCTGAACCAACCTTGGCGATCAACACTGAATGCATGACAAGTTATGGGAGTCTGAGAGAGAGTGTGGATTTCAGGAGGCATTTGCAGAGGACTAACAGTCAACTACTACAATGATTAATAACAGCTGTGACGTCGACGTTATTGCAAATGTGTTGTCACTTGTATATAACAGTTACACGCATTATCTACTTGTCGGTTCTCAGCCTCTGGGTTGATATTACAGAAAAGGAAACAAATTGAGTGTTTATAGCATATGGTCTAGATGTCAAGAGTCATCAGATAGCTTTATCGGTTCCTGGAGTTGACGACGGCTGGCTGGAGTTGGACCCCGTTTCTTCTGTAGGTTCATCAAACTTACGCATCTGCTTCGCCCAACGGAGACCACAAGCATTGCAAAGAGTCTTCGGGCCATCAGGTCCCTGAGGGTTGAGGTTGAAGTCAATGTGAAGGCGCTATATTTATGATCGTCTACCTTCCGCCACTCAGGAGAATCTGTTCGCCCGCACTTTCGGCATACATATTGTTCAATTCCATGGGCCTTCTTGAGCTTTGAGACAGAAGGGACATCAACATCGCTGAAATCTTTTGAAAAAAGCAAAGCAAACCTTCTTTTTTCTGGTACTATCTTCAGGATCGTCCGAGTTCGGTATGAGAGTTTCTCCATTACAGTTCGCACTAACCAGACTGCCGTCGTGACTAGCTGCAGAAGTATTCTTAAGTGCATCATCAAGGAGACTAGAATATTGAGCACTGCAAATGTGAGAGGAACTTCAACAAGGCAAAGAGGGGTGCTAACTGTTGCAAGGAAGACGTGGCATACATGGAGTTCAAAGTTGGCAATGCCTGTCCTGCAGACATGATCTGTGAGTCTACCTGTGTTCTGAGAACAGAAAGACGTTGTTGTAATCTCTCGTTTTCCGTCTGCAAGTCCAGGAAGGTGTTAAGCCTATAAGCGAATGAGCTTCATATTCATAGCTGTTGGTAATTTCAAAGTTTCGGCCCACATAGCAATATTCCTGCTAGGATATGGCTTTGCAATAGCAAAAAAACACTTGCAATCTGGACCCTGTTCGGTAACAGAGTGCGGATAACCCTTGAACTCGAAAAGAACATCGTTGGGCACGACTGACCCCGGTTTGAGCGATGGGTTACTCTTCAATCGAATATAAGAAACGAATTCGCTATTGGTCCGAATTGAGTCTTCAAACCCACGCTGAAATGCGGACTGATCTTCGCCTGCATTGTGCTTAAGGAGGATCGCTCGCAATTTGGCATCCAGGTTTGACCTCACCGACAACAAAATCATGCAAGTGAAGATCCAGGACGTCGGTTTCATTCCAACCCAGTAGCTCTGTAACAGCAGTTCCACAATATAGGACCTTGCCCTCAGGCGAGAGAATGAGTATAAGGACATCTGTAAGCCCAGTAATAAGTATGTCTGCCCATCGTTTGCGCTTGGTGAACTCGAAAGTAGACAAAGGATTAGATGTGGTATGGTGATTTGTCTGAGAAGACCCTGCACCCGACATGACTGTCGTCTTTCAAGTACCCGCTGCTTTCTATTTAGAGGAACTTTTCATGAAGTTAATGTCAACTAACGTCAACTGTCACACACAAAGCCTCCAGCACGATCATAGTGGATAACCAACCTTAGAGTGAAACATTAAATGGATAGGTTCATTTTCTGTGCTCACAGCTAGATCATCTGACTCGAGCGCATCAAGAGGGAAATTATTCAATTGACAGTGAAGCGTAGCAATGAAGATCAGCACTCACGAAAGCTTCAAGACATCACATTCTACACCGATGATGGTAGGTTCATTGAGACCATTAAGACCACTTCTTCGGATAAAGGATCAACAAATCTTTTACTGCAGCCTTTTCTGCGGATGATTTGAGATTTGAAATAGTATCTCACTGTCAAATATCAGAAGTTGTTAGATTTGCTATCAGTCGTCTATTCTTAGTAAAACAATGTGTAGCCATATCTTATAACTTGTGTACCATCTTTTCTCCACTCCTTTACTTTTACTTTCTTCAGTACTCGTTATTCATTGGTTCTGTGAGCCCTCGCAGGCTTTAAGTCGACATACGGAAAAATAGCAAGTCAATGCGTCCCAGACGGACTAAAAAAAACCCAGTCCTTTATACTGATAAGTAATAAGTCCGACGAGAGCAATGCCTCTTTCCATCAAGTCATGTTCACATAGAGGACAACGTTCATGATTGGAAGATGGAATCAAATCAAAACTTACAGACTGGGTTGGACTGAAGGACTAATCAGAGATCTAAGCACAGTGGCGCTGGCCTGGAATTTGAAGATGATTTGAATCTGGATACAGTATACAGTGTCAAACATTAGCCCAGTTTTCATTTCAAGGCACTTGTAACAGACATGATGGATTTTGGAAAAGATAAGTCATACAAACACACGTATAATTAACTATGCGAAGCCAATAGAAGGGTATAAAACACTACCAAGGAAACCTAAGGTGCAGGGAACCGATAAAAAAAGAAAGAGTAAACTGTGTCGAGATTATAAAAACATAGCGGGCGAAAAGGCAGCTCTCTAGGAGATCAGGGGGACCGAAAATGTACAATCATGAAGATAACGAGAGACTATAGACACGCAAATTTGGATTTTCGTTTTTGAAGTTCTTCCATCCGCAGGTCGAGTTGTTGGCGTACTCGCTCCTTTGCTTTTTTCTCCTCCTCAAGTCTCTGTTCAAGGGACTGCTTCTCCTCGACAATTGACTGTCGGACATTTGCAACCTCGTATTTTGCCTCAGATAGCTCGCTGCGAAGGCTCTCTATTCGAGAAGTGAGGGTGTCGCGTTCACGAGCCAGTTCCGTTGCTTGCACGCGAGCCTTGCGGACTGAGTGGCCATCAGTGAAACAGCAGTGATATGAATTTGATATCACTCACGGTTCTTCTCTGAGTCTCCCAGTGACGCCTCCAGGGTGCTCACAAGATCCATATGAGCCTGAAGATCACTTTCACAGTGAGTCAATTGTTTATTGAGTGTCTTAATTATTGTTTCTTGTTCTTCAATCTGCTTGGATTGCTGTTCAATCTTAGCAGTCAACTTAGAATCGGGAATAGGTTGGACATGGGGTAGTAGATGTCCGAGTGAGGTTGCTGGTGAATCAGGTTGGGACTCTTTAGAACTGGAAATCGTCATATTAGAGGATGTATGCGATGACGTGCTGAGATTGGAATCGCCATTAATGTGAGTCATGAGGCGAGGAGCGGGAGGCGGTGGCACTGAGGGCGGTGGGGTAGGGGGAGGCAATTTTGAAGGCGGAAGACCAGCAGCGCGTGGATAACCAAGTGGGCGGTCTGAGGGTCGGACATTGGGTGGGGAGGCACTTCGCGCTATCTGTGCCTGCAAATCACGGACCAGATTGTCTTGTCGACTTTTCTCCGATTGCAGGTTATCCTTCTCATCCTTGACCTTTTGCCAACTCTCCTTGAGATCTGCGACATATGATCGATGTCGTTCAAGTTCCGATGCCAAGGATTCCCGTCTGGATGCCTCTTGCACCAACTTCGTTTGTTCAGATCGATTCTTCTCCAAATCTTGCTTCAGCTTTGCAACTTCAGCTGCAAGTCCGTCCCGTTCCGACGTGACGATCAACATCTGTTCCTGCAACGCATTCATTTTCTCTGTCATTAGATTCTCGTGTTGACGGCTTGTTTCATCATATAGCTTGGCAGATTCTTCAGCGGCCACCTTGCTTGCTTGGAGTTCTTGAAGAAGAAGGTCTTGATTCTTTTGAAGCACCCGCTTTTCTGAAACATATTTGCGCTCAAGCTCGGAAAGCTGTGTACGCAGTGCTTCTGCATATTCGTTCTCGAGAAGCTCTCGCATCTTCTCCTGTTCTGTAACGTTCAAGCTTTTAAGAGCATTGACAGCATCTTCGTGCTCTACTAAGGCTTGCTGGCTCTCTTTCTGCATATCCTTGAGAACCTTCTGATGCTGCTGCTGGATGGCAGCAGCGTCAGCCTGCAAGGTAGCAAGCTTCTGGTCATAGTTAGTTGACAATTGATAGTACATCTCTTCGTGTGTTCGCTTAAAAAGATTCAATTCATCTTCAGCTCGGAGCTGGGCATTCTTCAGTTCCTGTTCATGCTCCACTTTGAGCTTTTTGACGTCCTGTTCATGACCCTGTTCCATCTCTTGAAGAGTGGTTGCATGCTGTTCACGAACACCTTGGACAATGGCGTCAGAGTGCTTATTAGCCTTGACTAATGCAGAGTCAGCCTGCTCTTTCTGATTCGAAAGCGACGATGATAAGGAAACTATTTCCTTCCTCCACTCTTCTCGAAGCTTCAGATTCGATTGCTCGGATTCAAGACGGAGGCGATCCATCTGCAACCTAAAATCATCTTCTTTCGCTTGCAACATTCGTGCATGAGAGTCTTTTAGCGCTTCAATGTCCTCCGCATATGACGTTTCTTTTCGAGCAAAGGCAGCAGCATGTTCCTCTTGTAGCTCCTTCATAGTACTATTTCGGAAGGTTTCGGACTCAGATAGCGAGCCCTGGCGTGCAATTTCGGCCATCCGGATTTCGCCGGCGTGTTCCTCCCGAAGACGTTCAATTGTCGCACTGGCCTCGTTCTTCAGCTTACCGATTGCTTCTGCATGATCAGCGCGTAGTTTGGTAAGCGCATTGTAATACTCCTCCTCTGTAGTTTGAGATGCTGCAGAAGCCTCGACTTCCTTCTGGCGGATAGCTTCAGCATGATCAAAAATGACTTTGTTGACAATTTTTTGATGCTCCGCGCTAGTGTTCGAGAGAATTTCGTTCGCTTCTTCGATCTGATGCCGGAGTTCCTTATCGTGATCGGCCCTGAGCTTTTGAACAGATTCTTCATGATCGGCACGTGCCCGTCCCAATGCCGCCGCCGCCGCCGCCTTTAGCTCAGACTGAAGAGAGTTCAATGCAGACTCGTGTTCCTTTTCCATCCCACCTAGTGATTCTTCAACCTCTGTCTCCTTGGCCATAATGGCAGCCTTGTGTTCTCTGCGCAGGTGCTCGAGCTCTTCCTTATAATTTTCTTCGACCTGGTGCAATTGGTTCTCCAATGTAAGCTTGTGATACGAAGCTTCTTTCAATAGGTCTTGATGATCCTTCAGCTCATCCAGGTTACACATATACTTCTTCTGCAGTGCCTCTAGTTCCTGAGACATGTTTAAAGCCTAGGAAGGTGTCAAAGCAAGAAAATGTTTTCGAATGCAATATTCTCACCTGATCACGCGAAAGCGCGGTGAGTTCGTCGAGCTGGCGCTTTGTTTGAGCCAAGTCAGCATTGAGCTCTTCCACAACTTCACGATGTTGGGATTCCTTCTGAGCCATCGAACTAGAAAGGAGACAAGTCAGGACCGTATCAATTGAAGTCCAAATTAGACATACAGCATAAGCTCATTCAGGCGCTCTAGAGATTCATCTGACTCCGAATGGTTGGATCCATGGTCTGAATGAATTGTATGGGCGACGCCATTAGCCATCGACTGCTTGATGTGGTCGAAATGGTCCAAGGTCTTGGGAGACAAGACGGCACGATTGCAAACTGTGATTTGATCTTCCAAAGGTATTGCAACAGCCGTTTTTTCCTGCATGACAACCTGAGTAACTTGAGTCTTCGTAAATGACTTCTCAAGGTCGTGTATTTCGGTCTCGCGCTCCTTCAAAACCTCCTGTAGACGCATGATCTCCTTTTCCAAGCTCGATATGATCCTGTCTTGGCCGCTGGTAATAGGTGCAAGAGAATCTGACAGGGTTAGGCGAGAAGAAGGATGGAGAGAGTGGGAGCTAGCGGGTGAATGTAAACTATTGACGTGGGAGGAAGATGAAACCTTGCGCCAGTGCGACGAGGAAAGCTCCTGTGAGAGCGATACAGATTGCGATAACGACCTGCAAATCCATATGAATGTCGGTAGTGAGTATAGACAAATAGATTCTACTATATACCTCGAGTGAAGAGATTCTGCCGAGGCCGCCTGACGGAAAAAAAGGCGTCGCCCAGCTGCGTTCACTTGAATGTCCTCTCGATGTCTGCCGTTCAGATTTCTCCTCCGAATTTGGAGAGATTCGGGACGTTCCACAGCGGTTAGCTCGGCTGCCGGCTCTTCCTCAGCTATTGTTGGGCTCTCCAATTTAACCTCATCTAGCTGGGCGGCCAAGTCTGAAATTTCGCGAAGGGCATCACGGTATTTGGAGGAGATAGCAGAAAGGTCTGCAAGAGTCGCTGTGTGGGACTGCTGAAGAGCTAGATACTGTGGTGTCCTGTCCTGTTCAGGTTGGGGAGCGACGGTTGAGGTAGTCTCCTGTGGTGTTATCTCCATTGTAAGCTCGTTTGTAGGCGCATCTGTAGATGTTGGACTACTTGACGGACTCTCAAGGTCCTTCTTAGTCGTAACAACTTCCTCAACCACATTTTCAAGACATATTCTGGCTTCCTCTGCTTCCTTCTTTTTTTGTTCCCACTCTGCCATTTTCTGTTCCAACTCAAGGACTCTTTTCTCTCGCTTCTCTAGGTCTGCACGCCACCCATTACCGTCCTGCTGTAATGCATCCAGTTTGAATTGCAGGACATCAACTTCACCACGACGTTTGTCACATTCTTGCTCCAATTGCTCGACACTTGATTGTAGGGACAGGATAGATTCATCAGACTTTGATAGCCTTACTTCAAGGTCGACAATGTACTTGGTCGAATAGACCTCTTGATCCTTGAAACGGGTAAGCTCACGTTTGAGATCACCCAAGGATTCACTTGAAGAAGTCGATGTCTCATCGTACGCCTTTATTTTTTCTTCAAGGTCATGTACATATGCCTATGAAAGATGTCAGAACAATAAACAGCCAAGAATCAACTCCCAACAACTGACCTCAGTTGAAACCTCCCGCTCAGTCAGTTTCGAAACTCTGCTCCTGAGTTCTTCAACGTAGAGTTCGGTTGCAGTGTGCCGTGAAGTCAAAGAGGCCAGCTCTTCTTCCTTCTCTTCGACCAACTCGTTCGTATGTCGCAGAGCTGCCCTATTGAGACTGAGCTCTGCTTCCATTGTGGTGATTGCCTTCTCATATTCCTCGATGACAGGACCAACGATCTCTTCATATTTGGCCGTTCCAGGGATGTTGCCATTCATACCTAATCTCTGTCTCTCGCCAAGCTCCCCTCGTAGCCGACCCAGCTCCTCCGACCGTTCCACATATTTCTCGCGGAGATCCTCATACTTGTTTTGCAATTCTGTGACCTGAGCTAAAACCCGCTTTCCTGCACCCTCCGGCATTTCTGAATCTTTTTCAGATTCCGTTGGGAATCTGCCTTCCTTCAAGCCCTTCATTTCTCTGCGTAAACGAGTGACGGTGTTCTGTAACCATTCGATATCATCCCAGCCGTCTTCTTTCTCATTTACAACTACGCGATTCTTGATATTCCTGGCCCTGTTGGCATACTTGAGAGTATTGATCGTTTCCCCTGCGTTCCATTCGGCAGGACTGACGCAGGCGATCATGAGGGTATGAGCATTCCCCCCAAGGGAATCTTGAAGTAAACGAGTGAGCTTGGAGTCTCGATATGGTATATGGGTATTCGTATTTGATTTCGCTCGAGAAGGATCACCAAGGGCTGAAATAACATTGCCGAGGGCTAAGAGACCACTATTGATGGAGATGCCTTCCTTAATGCGTTCTCCTATGGCAGCGGTTCGCTTAAGCTAAGAAGGTTGTTTAGTTCAGGAAGCCAAATGCAAAAATTTGAACTGATCTTACTCTTTCAGATCCAGCAAGGTCGACAAAATGGAATTTCGAGATGATCGTCGTCCACTCACCGGACTCTTCATCACCATGCAAAAGACGCTCTCCTGCGTGGCCAAGGGCGCTCGAAGGACGCAACGCCCCACGTGCTACAGCAGAGGCAAAGCTGGGAGTGCCAGGTCGGCCAAGGGTTGGAGAAGTTACACGCATAGAATTGTTAGGTCCAGCATACATAGAGCCAGGACGCGCCAGTCGTGAGGGAGACCGACCTGTATGTGGAAGAGGGGAGGGTGGCATAGTGCCTGCAAACTTTTTCTGCGTAAGGGTAAGTGAAAAGATGGCATGCGAACGAGAAGATTGGGCATTCATATCTGTCTCGTTGGTACGACGAATCGATGTGCCTTGACGAATCAAACTAGAAATTTGTATGTCAGGAGCGAGATCACTGAGACGGGGGTAAAATCTACCTCATGACTTCTGTCACGTTCTTGACGCTAATCTCACGTAGTCCACCCCAAATGATGTGTCCTTCTTTATCTTCTCTTATCTGGACCTCACGTTTGAATCCAGTCGCATCGTCAGCACTGAGCAGATCGAGGAGATCTTCATTGTAAATTTCAATGAAAGAGCCCTTGATATTATACATCCACGCTCCACCACGCTCCTCCTTTAGTTGCTTTGCACGAGAAAAGATTGTCGAAACAGCCCTGGGAATAATTCCCATGCCAGTATTAGGATCTGAAGGATCTGCGTCCAAATCGACACCAGTCATGGTGAACGTCTTTCCACTGCTCGTTTGACCATATGCAAGAACGGTACAATTGAAGCCATCAATAAAACGGGTGATCATAGGTTTGGCGGTCGCCTCAAAGAGCTCGTACTGCGAGGTCGATGGACCGTGGACCTGGTCGAAAGTGAAAGCCTGCTTCTTGGAAACAGAGCTGCCTGAGTAAGTAGGTGCACTTGGAGCTCCTGCACCAGCAAGGGAAGTTGAAGGAGCATCAACAGAGACAGAAGTGGAAGAGGTGGTCTGGATAACGGAGCGTTGGAAGCGAACAGGGATAGAGTTTGAATCCTGGGTCGTTGTTGGTCGGATTCGGAGTGCTAAAGGTGGTAAGGAGATGAACGAGAGGGAGGGAGAAGAACTTACCAACTTGGACCGAAGTCGTCGTTGCAGCCGACGAGGTCAAGGGTGCCATGGCTAGGACGGACTCTCAACGAAGAGAGTATGACTGACAAATGACTTTGCGGCAAGTGCCGTTCAAGATCAGATGACAGTTACAGAGCCCCTGCTTTGGTCGATTTTCTGCCCGTCTGTTCCCATCTCCGTTTCAACAACGCCCCTATTAGAGCCCAACATTCAATACCACACATATATGTAGGGATGGAAAACTCGCGACGATGTTATTCTTTTTACTGAGACTGTTTTGTTATTTTGACTGATCTGTATTGAAGTGAGTTGGAGCATTACTCGGCATGTGTGGTACTTAATGGCACGATGTACACTTCAGTTCTCGCACTACTTTGAGTATTCCTTACAATATAGAGTCGATTCATAGACGAGCGATGGTGCGTTCAGATTTCTTGATTCCACACCACACGAATGGTCCACCATCATCATTTCTCATGGCAACCATATGTAGATGGCCCCACCGCCCTTTGTAAATGTGCCTAGTCACACTCAGCACATATCTTGATGGGGACGTCTATTTTGAACTTCCTTCATGTCACATCTCACAGAGTAGGATCACAACGTATGGGAACAAAGCTGCGTTCTCGGACTCACTGGTGGATTAGTGAATAGCGATATGAACCACCAGGTTGTGAACTCTACACTCATGCAACATTAACGTTAGCTGAGACAGCGAGTTAATTGTATATGTGTTGGCAACAGTCAAGAGTATTCAAAGTGTACAATAGCAACTTTGAACGAAGATTAAGGGGATAGCTGTTGCGCAATCTACCTCTATAAGAGTGTTTCACCTGAAAAGTGGTCAACACGCATTTCATAACAGTCAAGAGTCTGCGCACCCAATGCAGCCCTCACAAGCGAACAGCCAACTGCGACAGTCTTCTCGACGTCCGCAGCTTCAGCAAGAGAAGGGTTCACTTCCTGTGCATATATTGTCACTGAATCATCAGGAATGATTTTATGTCAAATCACAAACCACCAGATCTAACGCTACAAGCAATCCTGTCTCATGCACGGCCTCGCAAATGTAATGACCTTCACGGAAGGTCAAACCTCCTCGCACCTAGTTATGATGAAGTATAGGAAGCGTGGACAGGAGAACTTGTACAAACCGGAGTACCTGTGGAGGGTGCCACACTAGGATCTAAAGCATCGACGTCAAAGCTTAGATGGATTGGTAAATCCCTGTTAGGGTTTATATGGTCTAGAGCCATTTCTACCACTTTCCCGATGCCGTATCTGTCAACTTCGTGCATGCTGAAAGCTTTGATATTGTTTTCCCGCAAAATCTTTTTCTCCCCTGCTTCGACATCACGGAGACCAATGTAAACCAAACGTTCGGGCTTCAGGAGAGGTTTAATCCAATCAAATTCTTTCTCTTTACTGCCAATACCGAGAAGAAATGAGACGGGCATGCCATGAATATTCCCTGTTATGCAGTCAGCAGGGACCAAGGCCAGGAGCAAACCGCCTACCAGATACTGTCGTCTCAATAGTGTTGATGTCGGCATGGGCATCAACCCAGATGACGCAGGCATTCGGATATGCCCTGGATAAATCTCAGAAGACTAGTTGCTCCTAAGATGACATTAGTGACCTACTGTAGTGTCCCAGAGATGGTACCCATTGCCTGTCAAGTGTAATCAGCCTTGAAATAAGCTCAATGTGTTTACGGACTCACTAACGAATGATCACCTCCAAGTATCACTGGAAGTACGCCTGCTTCTGCATGGCTTCTGACGACACCAGCAACGGATTTCGTGACCCGAGAGACAATACGAGGGTTCTTCAACTTGCCGATGGGCGGGTCGTCCAAGTTGTTGTTCTCTTCAAACTGATGGTGGCCATGAAATACGACCTTCCAGCCCAGCTTCTGAAGTTGGTCGGCTAGACCTGCTTGGACCAGATGAATTGGACCCTCATCAACACCTGCTTTAGGCTGGATCGAATTGAACCAGATTGGAGGATCAGAAGACCGGATGCATTCACCTGTCCGCCACTTAAAGAGTTTTAGACCATGAACGTCTCGACTCATTAGAGAAAACTAACCTGAAAGGGCAGCCGACAATCTGCGATGAATTATAAATGAAGGAAAATAGCATATTCACGGTCGACATACAGCCGCTGTTCTGGTCGAAGAGAGAAATCGCGAGTTCATAGTTGCAAGATTGAAACCAGGGCTGAAGGGAGGTGAGTGCGTAGTTGCTGAGCCGGTGGATTAACTCGCCAGTGCTACGGAAGAACTGTAAGATCCGATTTTCGGATGGCCGTGCCGAAGTCCGGTCCAATTGATAGCCTTCCCCAAGTTATTTCCGATGATGTGTCAGCGACATCAGTCACGAGTTGTCACGGACGATCCGACATTGTCATGTACTATATGCGGATCAGCACTCCCCTCCTGACCCTTTTCAATGATGAACCTTTGACAGATTGATGATCAGTCCTGGCACAGGAAACAGTTCAATCTGTTTTTGGGAATTTGGATTGGAGCCAGTATATCATAGTCGTGATGACATTTTTGATGACATTTTTTGTCTCCCGTCCACACCCCTTCCTCGCTTATACACTGCCAGCTTCTCCTAACTACGACAACTTAACCCTGTGCCCTTCCAATGCCTCGCGAATCAAGCACTCTTGGATCTGGCGCCGACACTCCACTGCTTAGAACCCCAAGGACAGGCTCTGGTATAAGTACTCCCTTGCGGTTTTTCACCGACATTGTGCGTCCCTTCATCATAATGCACTTCCATCCTCGTATTTTACCCTTTTCTGACCTGCTGTCTCAGGTCCGCGATGTCATAAAGCACCACAAGCACGAGAATGAGTCTGAAGCCCATCAGGTTTGTTCGTTAATCTTCGCCTATACTTGCCTTTACCCCGTGCTCCAGATTTTCCGCCAAGCACCCGGTCACCAGCCTAAAGGTCTTCCTCAACTTGTGAACCCAGTGAGTTTTTTTGCCTGATATTAATTTTGGTTTCTTATCTACTCCGAGGACGAAGAGACCGTACCAGGAATAGAACACCCAGGAAGCACCGGTGTCATCTATTGCTCGGATCGAGCAATGGCTAATGGCTTTAGCTACTCTTCTTCGCATGAATGGTCCAACCTAGGGCAAGGTGCGCCTGAGGTTGGGCCTATTCCTGGTGCTCCGGAACGCCCGAACACTATTTCAATGCCAACGGATTCCCTCGAGTATGCTCCTACAGTGGGTGTCAAGGGTAAATACACAGCCGCACACCTTTAGTGGTTTTTCTTAACTATCATATTGTCCAGCCCTTCGTGAAGCCGTGGCCCATTTGTATAACCACACTTATCGTCAAGGAAAACAAAGCCAATACACATTTGAAAATGTCTGCATCGTCCCTGGTGGTCGTTCTGGTCTTTCACGGGTGGCTGCTGTCATAGGGGATGTTTATACAGTTGGTCAATGTTCGGTTAATCAGTGATAGATGTGTCTAAGATGAACCTAGAGTTATCAAGTGCCAGACTATACCGCCTATGACCAGGTTCTAAGCGCATTCCGTCGCCTCGTGCCTGTCCCAACAGCGTGAGTTCCCGGTCCTAAAGCTTTGCCCAATAGTAATCGCAATCATTATAGTCTTGACCCTAAGGTTTGAGTCTCTTCGCACAATAATCAATCCTCTAAAGTTTTCACTGTCAGAATAAATATCGCTTAGACATTGAACAGACCAAAGTAATCCACTCCTTTCATGTGGAAAAACTACTTATTTGACCACTCATCTCAGCGGGACATTCACACCCAAGGTCTGCAGGTCGTCCTTGCATCTAATCCCCGAAACCCCACTGGACAGGTATACTATTCCATTCATTGTAATCGAAGTACCCGCTAACTGAAGTCTTGAATGATTTAGGTCATCAGGTAAGCCCCCTCCTAATGTCAAATTTTCGTCCGACAACTCGCCTTCAGAGGTCGTGACTTGAAAGAGTTAGTGAGCCTCGGAAAGGAAGGAACTACTATCATTCTTGATGAGGTGAATTCTTTCTCGCTGCCTTCTGACAACTATTTTGATAATATGAAAAGTTCTACTCTTGGTATATCTACCCCGACCGCAATGATGACCTTGGCAAGTCAATCTCTGCGGCAAAATACGTTGAGAATGTTGACGAGGTAATGCATGTGAGGGTCCTCATTAAGATATCTGATCTTGACTAGCACTAGGACTCCGTTGTCCTTATTGATGGACTTACCAAGGTATCCTATCATCATCTATATCTGGAGCTGGATTATACGATATAATGATCGCCATAGAATTGGAGACTCCCTGGTTGGCGAATTTGTTGGGTCATTGGGCCCAAAAATTTGATCACAGCCCTTTCTCAAGCTGGTTCATTCCTTGACGGAGGAGCGAACCACCCGTGAGCGTTATCCCAATGCATTATAGTGACGTTTTCCTGAGAGCCATCTTTAGGATGCAATTGGCAGCTGTCCCCTTACTTGACCCTGCTCATGTCGAAATGGAGAAAATGGCTCTCCAGAAGCATTTCAAGAAAAAGCGTGATCACGTTCTTGCTCGTCTCCATGAGCTCCATCTAGATGTCGAATGTCCGCCCACTAGTACCTTCTACATTTGGCTTAATCTTGAGAAACTCCCACCTCCTCTCAACAATGGTCTTGTAAGTTTACTCTTTACCATATCACACCGGTCAGTTCTAAGTCTATTAAGACCTTTTTTGAAGAACTTCTCAAAGAGAGGACCATTGTGATTCCTGGTATCTTCTTTGATATCAATCCTTCACATCGTAGGAATCTCTTCAACTCTCCCTGTCATCACTTCGTCCGCCTCTCATTTGGTCCTCCTATTCAAGATTTGGATAAAGGTATGCACCTGCCGTTGTGTTATGCCATCACACCACTAATATTTCAGAAAGGGCTCGATGCTATCGCAAATGTCTTAAAGAAGGCAAAGAAGTCTGGCATGCAGGCCTTTGGACACAGTTACAAAAAGAGCCTTGAAAGTCCTACAGAACCTACCTTCGTTTGAGATGCTGGACTTCTCACCTACGCAAAAAATTGTGTATGTGTTCAGCGACGAGAATTCAAATGTTTGTTTTCTACTGTATTTTGATTGGTACTACAAGCTTGGATCGAATGGTGCAAAAGCAGTTTTGAAAGCTTGTGCATCAGCTCGATCTTCCTCATCAGATGACATACACGCTTTCCAGTCCATCCGGTCCGGAACATTCAGGAGTGAGACAAGTACCTGTCTAAGCCAAACATCAATGAATGCATGGAATACTACCCAGAAGCAACTCACCGACCGAACTGTAAATTGAAAGGAGTCCGGTCCCTGATGAGATGAACCATCTTCCTCCCGTCAGGTAAATCTATCTTGAAATATCCAACCCTACCACCGGCACAAGATTTCATCGCTTCTGCGGCATCTGCCTCGAAACCTACACCAGAATTTCTCCCCTCACGGAGAAACCACTCTTCTACTTGACCCTCAAACTTCCGTGGAATTGGTACAGCCTGTACATGTGCATGGCCACCTTTCGCACTAAGATGCCCAACCTCAAAAAGCACAATGCCACAACCATGCTTAGCAAAAAACGCTCGAAGGGCTGATTTATATCTATGCGGATTACAAAATGAGATGTGTGTGCGTTTCGAAGGATGAATCGTTGACTTACTTCTCTGTCTCCTCCATTATCGGAGGTGTTAAATCTGGAGGAATCGTTGTGAACGTGGGATAATGCGTGATGGGGACGATAAGAACATGGCCACCACCAGGAACGTCAACATGTTCGGCTGCTGACTGCGTTGGGATAATTTGACCCTTGGGCAAAGTCACATAAACTTCAGATCCAATTGAAACAATTAGATGTTTCCTGGCGCCCCAGTTAAGATTGAGCAAAAAAAGATTGGTTCATGTCATGTAGCGTGTCGAACAGAAATATAACTCACGCGAGATTGGGATTTGATAAACAAAACCAGCATTCATCAGCTAACGACATAAGTTAAGTTCATGGTGGCTTCCATAGCAGAGTAACACACGCGCAAGTTCCTTAGGTGGCCCCCGACGACCTGATGGTCTGTCGCCTCTTTCTCGTACAATTAAACAATCTTCGATATAGTGTTCTTCACTGCCACATGCTCTACATACATACCCTGGTTTCGGCTTACGGCCACCTGTGTCTCCGACAGCGTCTCTAGTGGGACAATCACGAACGAAGTGACCTGGCTAATGGGAATATAATTCAGCCGGTAACAGTTCAAAGCTCAAACATACTTCGCTGCACAATTTGCACACATAGCCCTCGGGTGGTTTTGCTCGTTCGGGACAATTATTAATGAAGTGCTATGAGCAAGCCGAATGAAACCGCGTCGTGGAATATACATAGACAGCCTACCTCTGTTGACTCGCAACGACGACATTTGTAACCTGGAGGAGGCTTTCCCGAATCACCTTGAACTGACTGATGTCAGTGATTCGTTTTCTCCCTTTTCCATTTTGTATTTACCTCGAGTCCGTTTCACTGGGTGTTGAACATCTCCGAAGATGAAGCTATTTCCTTCGGATGTTTCGAAAGAACGTTTGGATCCCCTTGCGACAGGCTCCGAGAAAGGATTTACGGATACGTTCGAAGGGAGTATGGTGTTCGTTGCGAGTTTTGATGATATGCTGAAAGCATAGAACCACTGCAAGAAGACGAGATGAATGCTGTATAGTTCATATAGCCAACGCGTACCCTCTGCTTCTTGTCGATTGGAAGAGTACCGCCAAATGCCCCCAGTGATACAAATCGAGTCACTCGTCTGTCATCGTCCTCCCATATAAATGGTTCGCGTTCCCAAAAGATTGGAGCTGTGCCTCCACCCATGGCAAAGTGATATCGCGGTTGTGTTCGTCGTACAATGTCATCGAGTGGTTGAGCTAAGAGCGTTGAGAGTTCTTCCGAGGGTAATGGACAATTTGAATGAGCTGTGATAAGTGACGGCCACGCGTTGCTCATCAAGATATCAATGGTTTGAGAAGGCGACAAGGTTAGCGTTGACCGTGTTGTAGGAGGCGTTTCATAATTCCCGCCTGCAGGTTTAGAAGAGAGTGTATGGGCAAGCAACCTTTCTTTTGTGTGGGACGAAAAGTAAGGAGAGACAAAACCCTACGTATCGCCTTAAGCGTGCCTAGAAATGAGCGATAGTAGCTTTACATACTGGAGGTGTGTCGGTTGAAGTATATATTTCCGCATCATATATACCTCCCAGACATGCTATTCGTAGGCCACTTGCCGTGGTCATTAAACCAGATTTACCTACCGCCGAGCGAAATCCAATGAATAGATTCAACGTGAGTTGTTCGCATCGTAGCTTACCTAGGAGAAAGACGTTCTTGCAAAGTTCTCCCCCAGTCTCGGAAAATCTCTGAATTACTTGTCGAGGCAATGGGTATTTTCCTTGCATTATATAACATTCAATCGACACTAGATTGCATGACCAGCCCAGTAAGACCTTCCATAGAGCTATCAAATACACCACATACCTTCCAGCTTTCCGTCAAGTAGCAAAGAGACCTCATGATCACCATTGCCGTTCTCTCTACTTTCCGGTGGGCCGAAGAAGTCACCGATACACAGCGCAAAGTCAAATTTCCCGTGTTTTGTGTTGATAGCCTTGATTTTAGCCAAAAGATCTCGTATTGAGCCCACTGCAGATCCAACCGTAAGCCTGGAACATGATGCCTCAATGAGTTTCCATTCAACACAAAAGAATCCTTACACTCTAACAGATTCTGTGTTCATGTTTGTTGCTTACGAGTTTTCTTTAGACAGTAGTTCAGAGAAAGTGACGAATGGATATCACCTGCAATTCTAATAATAAATTGTCATACCCATACCCATGCTGTTTATCCGGTCTGGTCTGGTCCCGTCTGCCCCTCTCCCACTTGTCCTTCATTCTCGTCGCGCTGCAATCAACGCCTTTAAGCTGCGAAGAAACCGCTCCACATTGTCGACGTTTCCCATGCCACCAGCGTCTGTCCCACGGCCTTCTGCAAGCTTGATCGTGGTTAACACACACAATGAGGTGCTATTAGTTCAACGAAACCCGAAGGCCCGCTCGTTTGGTGGAATGATGGTGTGCCATAGCTAGTCATTTCCAGTGACCAAGATAAATTATTCTCTTAAGGTATTTCCAGGAGGAAATTATGACCAAAAGCAGGACGACTCGTTAAAAATGACTGCTATCAGAGAGACTTTTGAAGAGTCTGGTCTCTTACTTGCTTCTTTTGACGGGTCCTCCCAGGATATTTCATCCCTGGATGACGTTCGACTGGATGACGCGCGAAATGGTGTTCACCAACAGAGAATCCTTTTTCAAGACTTTCTCAACTCAAACCACCTGAGAGCAGACAGTGACCAGCTTCTGCCATTCACACAATGGATAACACCCATCGGCTCCCCACGGTATGTAATATACGTACAATCCACTTGGACTCCGGATTATCACGATTTGACTCATGGTGTTCCAGTCGATTCCACACTCAGTTTTTTGTTGCCTTTCTACCAGCTTCACCATCTGCTGGTTTCAGTTCCGGTACGAAACAAGACTGTATCCCAAAACCTGGTAAGTGGTCAACCCAACTTGCTTATCGTAAATCTTTTGGTCCGTTCATAACAAAGTATTTGTAGATGGTGGCCAGGAAATCATCTCAGCGCGGTTCCTTCACCCTAGTGAAGCACTCCAAGAGTTTCGAGAAGGGAAGATTACCTTGATGCCACCCCAATTTTACATCATCACAACAATTGCCGATATCCTTCAGGGACCACGGAATACCGCTGACCAGCGTGCTCTCATCGACAGGCTATCTCGAGGTGCATTTGGTCAGATGGTATTGAATCCTCGATTGCGCAAGCCTGAGGGTGACAACCTCGTGAATGGTTACTCAATCCTCACTTATGAAGGTGATGAAACACGTGGGGGCTCCAAGGGGCGACTACATCGAGCTAAGTTGCGAATCACAGATGGAGTGAGCCAAAAAATGTTGACAGTCTGGGAAGGTATCTGATGTCCTTTCAGATCGTTAAAGAAATCATTCTACAACGTAACTTTGATATTTTTACAGAGATCGAAGTACCTCTATTCCAACAGACTTCCAAGCTTTAATGTGTTATAATCCATGAGGTTCCTTTGTCGAATGTTTGAACGTAAAACATATAACGTTTTTCATATCCAAACTCGCTCAGAACTCCCCTTGTCGGAATCGAGACCAAAGGGTGTAGAGTGAAAAAGAAATGATATCGCAAGCAAAGGGTTAAGAGTAACTTGCCAGGTGCGTAAGGATAAACTCAGATCATAATCTAGGCATTGGCATAAACTTGATAGTCATATGGAACAGCTTGGCCCCAGAAGCTGGGCTTACAAGCCCCAGTAGGAACGGGACCAAAACCACCTAACTCAACTGGGTTGACGTTGGATGTACCGGCTACCTTCCAAAAACCTAGAGCTGGAGCATTGGGACTACCAGTGTGAAGGAAGGCTCTGTATCGAGTTTGCATTTCGGAGATCAGACGTTTCTGAGGGACAGATGGATTCGGGATAGTTCCAAACTGAAATAAACTTTCAGTCGAGTGTGACTGAAATTGAATCTCTACGTACCACGATCTCGATATCATCCTGGTGACAGACAACACCAGGCTGAGTACAATATGGTGTATCGGCATTGGCTGGGTGTGTCGCACCGACAACGTACTCGCCCACATATGCCTTCCCCCCATGGGTAACCCAATTGCGCGCAAAGGTCCAACTTGGACATCTGAAGAAGTAATCAGTTCCAATAGTTTGCAACTCAACGCGCGAGTCCGGAGATGTGGAATAAAATTTAGAGGTGAGGATCGTTCTAGTCCGATCTGGACCAAGCAGAGCCTCGCAGAAATTGATAAAGTCACTCTCATTGAGAGGTTCGGGGAAAGTGTTGTATACTGCCGGTCCTGCTTCTTGTGCAACAGTTGAAATAAGAACAGGTTTTGACACTCTGGGGAAGGGTGTTGTCGAATCGAGAGAAGTTGTGATCAGTGAACCGTCCAACACGGGTCGTATTGGCTCAGCCTGACCAACGACAGGAATTTTTTGGAAAGCGGTTTGGAAAAGTGTCATCTGGTTGTCTAGGATAGAAGTGAGGGAAAGTGAATTTTGACAATGAATATCTTCTCCATTGCAAGCGATAAGGTCATTAAACAAAAGCTGTAGAGATTGCTGCGCAGAGGTCGACAAGAACCCCATGTCCTGTTGAGCACAAAAATTCAGTTTATAGTCTAACAAAGACAGAAAGAATTACCATAGGGTCTGACTGGATAATTGCATAGCGAAACAGGGATGAAGCCGAAGGCACTGCCAGAAGAGTCCGGACTAGACTGGCACCAGAACTCTGTCCAGCAATGGTGATTTTCCCCGAGCTACCTCCGAATGCCGGTAGGACCTTTCTGAGAAAATGAAGGGCATTGACAAGATCCCGGACAGCCAAATTCGTCGTGCCATTGGGTGCCATGAAACCGAGCTTCGAGATATTCAGGGACAAGAGATACAGAATTATGAACGCTTACAGCACCAAGACGATACTGAACAACAGCAATGATGGATTTTGTGGCAATAGCCAGACTTGAGCCATCTAATTCAGCCGCACTGGCAGAACCTGTGATGAGAGAACCTCCATGGATCCTGGAGCTCTTCAAGCAGAGTTTTATCTCAGGAAATAGCGACGACTGACCACATAAGCGTTGGTGTGGAACTAGCAGACGCAAGGGAAGGCGGCACATATAGAATCATCGATAGGCAATCCTCGTTATATCCTGACGAGTCGATGGATGGCTGAGGACAAGCCAAAGGCATGTCGGTTATATTAGATGAGCCAGTCCTGACAAGTCAGCAGAATGAGTATGCCCATTTCATATCATATCAAATACACGCACGGCAGGCTCCAGGTTGAGACAACTGAGGAATGTTTCCATCGCTCAGAATTCGCATACTTGACTACGAACCTGTATGCTCCACCAGGATCGACTGTTCCGTTTGCTTTGCCCAGGGGCGTTATACGCACGAGGTCATCCTGACTGAGAGGGGGACAGAAAAGCTGGAGGACTGGAATCTGACATATAATATTCTTGGGAGTTCGAAGAGAAATATTCAATGACACTCTCAGGGGTTCGGCAAGACCGAGGGTAGTGGATAAGGCCAGAGAAACAAGGAAAGCCGAAGTGAGCATAGTTGTGGGATCAACGAGTGGCAGGTGAACACGGTGCCTTGAATCCACGAAGATTGGACGTGAGCAAAGGGTTTCTGCATAAGTTACACACCTGTTTGTTGTCCCCCTAGTCTAACAAACTCTCTTATCCCCTTTCAACATATCAAGTGCAAAAGTTCTTGTGAAACTTTTTTTGAGGAGTACTCTCAAGTGGTTTCTGTACTTTTTAGATTGTTCACATGACTATCTGAGTGAGTGAGGTAATAGTAGTTGCACTCGATCTTTCCGATGCTTCTTCTCAAGATCATCAGCATGCCCATGGCCATTTGGATCTCCTCCACCAGCATAACGTCCATAATTCTAAGATTGAGGGCAAGCACGGATTGACTCTTATTGTATCATTTCTGGTACTCTGGTGATTGGTGAGAGATCATTTGACTAAGATGGCAAGTTGCCGTACTCCACAGGCAGGCACTCAACAACAACCTGCCATATTCAACAAACTTTAGTATTGAGAATCTAGAAATCTCACCCTCAAAAACAACGACGGACAGATATCGTAACAGGGAGGAGGTGCATGGCTGAAGCGTTGTGGGTGATCCGTGGCATTCTCAACCACGCCCTGATCGCCTCATTCAGAGTCAGGTCCAAATTCTCAAGTAACAGCAGACGTGTGTGTCTGGTCGGCCGAGACACGTGAGCATATATAGGGCATCTGCACATCTCGGCCGTGGAGGGAAGGCGGACTCTACAGACAATTTTCTGAAGGGAGCATGTCAATTTTGATGCATAGGTTCTGCATATATCATCAGAATGTTTTGCCTATGTTTCGCCTGGTTCGGCTGTTAGCCGAGCACTCTTGTCGTCAGTTGTTTACTTCATTTGGTGACTACTGAGATATTAATTGTATTACTTCTCATCCACTTTTTCAATTCCAGATCATGCCCTCGCAGCCTCTCGACTTTCGGAGAAAATCACTGAGTAACAGCGGGTGTTCCGCGAAGAGCAGAAATCTAGATCCTAGATCCGGCTAGCATTTTGATGACGTGTTTCCAATTCTGTTGAGTGTGAGCAAATGAAAAAACGAACAATTGAAATTGAAATCCTACCTTGTGCATGACTGTACGGAGATCAGCAACCTGAGCTAGATGAAGCAGATATTGCGCCATCTTATAGAGCTCTCGGTCAGCCACTGCCTCTGGGGTCTGGGCATTCCGGAATGGGGATATCTTTAGGCCTTGTCTCGGATTTAAAGCAAAGTTGCGGCTCTGCAAAGCATCATTCGTGAACAAATACAAAGTAATCGAATATGCCTACTAGATCATCAATATGAATTGTATTACTAGCATTGCTAAGAAGCTTCGTATCTGTTCTCATTGATTTGATAGTAACTTACAATTGAGGTAAGTGGTTCCATATGATCTGTAACGGCTTCACAAAATGGCTCCACGGCTTGCCATTACGCTGCGAGAAAACCGTGAACATGCATGTTTTATCCAACACTGTAGGCCATCGAAGTAAGTCGGCAGAGAAAAAGATAAAGATGTCAAATACGCACCGAACGAAATCTAATATCCGAATATAGTGAGAATCATTTCCAGCGTTGTTGAGTAAACGCTCTTTACCTGGTAGTTGCGACTCGAACCGATCATTCCTAGTTCAACGAGCTTAGCTTCGAGCCACATCCAACCAGTTTGTGACCTAGAGATAAGTCAATAATGCTAGCAACATTGAGTCTGATGGATGATAAACCATATACAAACTACAGATCATGAGTCTTTAACATTGTGAATTGAAAATTTACTCACTATCATAATAGGGGTATATAGTCTCCAGAAACTCATGAAGGCCAGGTCTTGCACAGAGATCCGGCGGAAGTAGCCCAGAAGTCAGCGGTCGAGTATCAAGGATTGCTATACTAATTATCAGAAGAGTAAAGAGTCAAGGAGATAGCCCCACTCACTATAATCAATATCCAACACCAGAAGCTTCTTTCCTTCACGGAGCGGAGCTATGATGTTAATCTTGAGCTTCTCCGATGCCTCTTTTACCTTCCGTCGGTTGCGCTGATCATTCAAGTAGGCCAGGCTCGCCGCTGGGTCCTCTGTGAAGTCCATGTCCAGGTCGTTGACGATGTCAGGGAGGCCTTCAAGTTCTGAGATAGAAAACAGTTTGTTTTATTGGATCATAGTACGTAAGAACCTGGACGAACGAGACGGGTCCTTTATCTCGTCCCCTGCTGGTGTTCCGATGAGTGTAAATTTCTTTCCGGCTGAAAGACGCAAGTCTGCACTAGCTCATGATACAGAAGTTGTCGCTCATTGATCCATTCATAAAACTCACATAAGGACCTGATCCTCTGGCAGCTTCCCTTTTACCAGACCAAGGATTTTCTGACGCTCAAGTGGTACATTGGTGAGGTCGCGTAAGGCAGTCTTGAGATCATAGACCCTTCAACTGTATATCAACGTGTCATCCTGGCCAAAACATTACGACGCGAACCTATCTGTACCAGCAACACTAAGCTCAAAAGATTTACCGGACCATGTGAAGCTGAGAGCAGTCCACTGTTCCGGTACATCGTCGGTAGATACCTATGAGGCATGATACAGCTAATCGTGCAAAATTGTGGGCCAGGCTACCACCCACATTCATGCAATCAGCTTCATTTGTGTCGACCCTAAGTTCATGGGAAGAATCCAAAGACATGAACTGACAAGATCGTTTAGTGAGGTGAGAGATGGAGGTCTGCAACTTGTATATAGTGTTGGCTGTCACAAGAAGCGCCGCCACCCTTGCGGGTAATCGCAAGAATGTGTCAATTAATCATCCAGCGCTCTACTTCCAGATTGACACAAGTAGTATGATGCACGAACCTTCCCGCTTGACTAAATATTCACTAAAATTCCTAGTTGCCTGTTCAGAATGTACCTGCATACAAGCTGAAGGCAATGCTACAAATACAAGTATGAAACATAGTCATCACTCGTGCGGCTGGAAGTAGCTTATGCTTCGAGTTTGCCAACAGTATCAGCAACAAATTTTAAAGTAGAGAGGGATGACACTGGTATGAAACAGTAAACGATAGTACCCGCAAATTGGTTAGCAAAGCACTGACCAGGTAAACTGTCCGTCATGAGAGGCTCAGCTGTCTTTGGTTCTAGTATTTGTGAAGATGTATCGTACTTCCATCCTTGTTGTTCTGCAGCTATTGCAAGTCAGTCGAAAGGGAGCTCAATCAAGGTATATACGAACCCCCAACAATCTGATCGCCAGGGATTCCCAGGTAAACTTGTGCCAATGACAGAGGCAAAGAACTGTACGCCTTTGATATTAAGAGAAAGGTACGTTCCCGGAAAGCCTCTACAGAGGATTGGAATCAAAAAGCATACCCCATATTCAAGCAACCCACCAACAAAACTTGTTACTAGGTTGGCGATGAGGGAACCTAATTTAGCATCCGGAAAATCTGTTTGAGCCGCGAGGTTGAAGAGTGATTCTGCACGAGCGTAAATCTTGCTGTAATGTCTTTCCGACGTTGCGTTCACGAGGTCGAGTAAAGCTTTGGCCAGGGGAGAATCTTGCAATGAATCTGGCAAGCGTGCCAGTACATATTGTGCAGGAGGACTAGACCAAGTTGGAGTGTTGGCTACTGATCATCAGGACAGGATATACTGACATGTTGTCCAGTATTAGATATGTGAGTACCAAGGGGCTGACAGTGAAGAGACGGGAAGAAGAGTGACTCGTGTTGGACTAGACGAGAAATAATGCGATGATTCAACAAATTAAAACACCTTCTCACCAGGACATCTGTTTCCTCTGCTTTGAGTAAGAGCTCACGGTACAGTCCTTTGCCAGCAAGGTCGACGATGAATGGGAAGATGGCAGGAGAACTGTCCTGGGGAGCTGGTACGTTTGAATGAGGTACTTGGGGTTGGGGCTGAGGTTGGGAGCGCAACTGATCCTGTAGCTCAGTAGTAGTCGTGGGCGGAGGCGTAGGAGGGCCGTTGACCATGGTTGAGGTTAACTCCGAGTCAAGTGATCTCCCACTTAGTGGGCATTTGATCATCCTCTGTTATGGACTCAGAAATCGAATCAATTCTCTACGTTGGACGAGAAGTTTCTGGTATATCCCAGACTGCCATTGCCGTTTGCTTCACTTACGTTCTATCAGTCTATAAGATACCGCCATTGAAGGCCAATGTCGGCCATCGCGCTGGCGAATGGGGTGATTTAGCCCAACCTCTATGGAAGGGCAGAATACGGGTCATCGAACTATCGAATAGTGTTTTCATCCAGTTTGAAGACTCGCAAACAGGTGAGTATTCAATTCTGTCACAGCATTTGATATTTCACGAAATTTCTTCCTAGGAGAATGTACGTCTACCTGATCCAGCTCCTTGACTTTTTCTAAAGATACGGGTGATTTAGTGTTTGCCAAGGCAGACTACGATCCCGAGCGACCATCTGTTGAAGCTGTTCTTGATTCCTCTCGTTATTTTGTAATCAGAGTCGAGGACTCCGGCCGAAAAGCTTATATTGGCATGGGTTTTGCAGACCGCACGGATAGTTTTGATTTTAGTGGGTAGCGGATTTGTTACAAGCCCATGAACTTGGCTCATCTTGAATACTTTCGGTAGACGTGACTCTGCAAGATTATACAAAGTGAGCAGCACAGGTTATAGGCTGGCAAATACAGTTCACTGATATCACGTAGACGTTACAAAGCAAACCTCTTGAATGCCGAAGCTGCAGTATCTGATGTGCCTTCCCCTCATCTTCCTGCGGGCCCGAAGAAAGACTATACCCTGAGGGAAGGACAGACATTCACCATTCAACTCCCAGGTGGAAAGGCTAAACAAAACTCCTTCACTGCGGTCAGAGGCGATAGTTTTTTACAAACCGGCGGCACCAGCAGTATACCTCTACTACCTCCTCCACCGAGTGATTCGAAGAGAAGATGAGGACAGGCCCATGGATGAGTTGCAACTCGTATTGCATGAACTTGCATATCATCCTGTTAGCCGGCTCGGAGTTATAAAAATGCTTCACGTGGGCACTCATATGTGACTGGTCCTTAGATGTATATGTGATCCCAGGGGATTAGGGTATGAGCAATTTCTGATTTTCTGAGAACCCTTTGTTGCACCGAGGAGCTGAAGATAGTCACATGTCATTTGACACCATGGGCCTGCCTCACCTTATCCCCAACTGCAGCTCCAGAAAACCCAGAGCCAAGATTTATTTATGGAACTGGGGAAACTGGGTTATTTCTCCGAGCGACAATGAGTCAAGGTCCCATCAGTCTAGCCGACGTTCAACCGAATTTCAGAAAAGATTTCAACACTTATTTTCTACATCAGGACAAAATTTCCTTCAGCGACCGGATGAATTCAAACCCTGTGAATCACCGCAAAGATGTCGCAATTTTCCCGACATGTTTCCAGACAGTCCTGTTGAAATTTCGCCGATGCCAATGCGCAGACAAATATAAAATGCTCGTCATTTTTTTCTTATCCGGAAGTCCTTCAACCTTCTCGTAAACGCAATGTTCAAGTTAACCACTTTTCTAGCTTTCACCTCTCTTGTTCCTGCTTTTGTGAAGGCTCAACAGCCCGTGTGGGCACAGTGCGGTGGTATCGGTTGGAGTAAGTAGTAATATCCGTTAATTTGTGTTTGCGTGCTGAAATTTCTGGTGACAAAAGCCGGTGGAACTACCTGCGTTTCTGGCTCTGTTTGCACTGAGCTCAATGACTATTACTTCCAGTGCATGTATGCGTGATCTCTCTACATTCTCGATAGATGATCCTGAAATCACCTTTAGTCCTGGTTCTTCTACACCCCCTACTACCACTCTTCCTATTAGCACTACAACCTCCGACAGTGGTGGCCCAACCTCAACTTCGGTGCCTGATGCTGGCAATCCATTCACCGGTTACAGCGTGAGAGAGATATCTTGTCCACGTGCACGTGCTCGACTGATCGATCACCCCCAGGTCTGGTTGACCCCTTTTTATGCTGACGAGGTCAATGCTGCTGCCGCCAACATAACTGATGCTACAGTGAAGGCAAAGGCTCTGAAGGTAGCTCAGATCCCCACTTTCACCTGGCTCGATGCTGTTGCCAAGGTTCCGAACCTTGGTGATTACCTCACCGATGCTGAGGCCAAGCAAAAATCTACTGGCCAGAAGCAGCTCGTTCAGATCGTCGTTTATGACTTGCCTGATCGTGATTGCGCAGCCCTTGCGTCCAATGGAGAATTTAGCATTGCTAATGATGGTGTAAACAAATACAAGGATTATATCGATCAGATTGCTGCCCAGATCCAGAGTACGTTTTTGTCCTGCTCTTCTCCTAGGCGAGGCTTAGAGCTGTTGCTAGAATTCCCTGATGTCCGAGTCGTTGCTGTCATTGAGCCTGATTCACTTGCCAACTTGGTTACCAACCTGAACGTTCAGAAGTGCGCAAACGCTCAGTCCGCGTATATGGAATGCGTCCTCTACGCTATTCAGAAATTGAATGCCCTGGGTGTTTACATGTATCTTGATGCTGGCCACGCTGGTTGGCTCGGCTGGCCCGCTAATCTCACACCAGCCGCTCAATTGTTTTCTCAGCTGTACGCCTCAGCTAGTCGACCAGAATTTCTCCGTGGCCTTGCCACCAACGTTGCCAACTTTAATGCCCTCAATGCTGCTTCCCCTGACCCTATCACTCAAGGCAATTCCAATTATGATGAAATGCACTACATCAATGTGAACCTCCTATTCTTAGTTTTCATGTTGGAGGCAACCTCTTACTATTTTGTCAGGCCCTTGCTCCCGTACTTGCAAGCTCCGGCTTCCCCGCTCACTTCATTGTTGATCAAGGTCGATCTGGCGTACAGAATATTAGGCAACAGTGGGGTGACTGGTGCAACGTTAAAGGTGCTGGCTTTGGTACCCATCCTACCACCAGCACTGGTTCCAGTCTCATTGATTCAATTGTTTGGGTCAAGCCCGGTGGTGAATGTGATGGTACCTCCAACTCCTCTTCCCCTCGCTTTGATTCACATTGCGCTCTTTCGTAAGTAACGTCCCGTTCAATGGATGAAGTGCGAGATTTACGTTACTTTTAGTGATGCTGCGCAGCCCGCTCCAGAGGCCGGGACTTGGTTCCAAGACTACTTTGTGACCCTCGTCAAGAATGCCAATCCTGCTCTTTAAAGGGCTGCATCTCTATTTCTTTTATCAAAAACTTCAATTTGTCTCTCTCTATTCGTATTGTTTGAAATTTTTTCTTCCTTCATTTGTTATTGTTTGATTAAATACATTATTCTGTGATAAATGCATCTATTTCAATATTAGTACGTCCGGTCATGTCCGGTCATTGCTAATTTGTCCGAGGAGAAATTCAGCCATTTTGTTGGAATATGAGTGAGTCTGTGCAATGGCATGTCTCAGCTCCATGCTCCAGTCTTTATTGTTCTGACCTAGATATATATAACAATGGAAATTAAACCTGATCAGAATCTGAACTTGGAGGAGTTTCAGGTATTATACCTTAATGGCTTCAGTGGTCGGAAGTGAGTTTCCTGTAGAAGTACGGCAGGTAAACATGTATATCGGGTTAAATTTTTTTCCATGATTATTTTGATTCTGGGTGGGATGATCCTTCAGGTTTACAGCAGGAAAGATAGGGCGAACATCAGCAGTATACGTGATTAGTGATCTACGTCACGTGGTGTCCTTCGTCATTCCCGACCAGCAGTAGTCCCCAGTCTATCTTCGATTTGTTCAATTATCCGATATTAGGGATGTTGGCTAGGCTTGCCCGTACTGCGTCTCGTAAAACAGGTCGAGATCGTCTTGTTGCTGGGTATCAAGCTCGAAGGTCCTTTGTCCAGCCATCTGGTGCTGACCGGGCGAGTGTAGTAGATGTGCCGTCGACGTACAAGGATGAAGGCCATTTTACTCCTCGTGCAGGTCTGACAATAATGTTTTCATCTTGCTCAGATACTCATAGAAACGATTTCAGACATGCTTGGTTTTAAACTAGAAGTCCCTCAGCGTGAAAGCACTATGGGAGGAAAAACGAGGCCAATTTATCTGGACATGCAGGCAGGTCATATTGAGCAAGGACTGCTTTTCTTTTAGTTCACAGCGTTGTTTAAGGCGACGACACCCGTCGATCCTCGTGTTTTAGATGCCATGCTTCCCTATTTCACAGACCAATATGGTAATCCTCACAGCAGAACGCATGCTTATGGTTGGGAGGCTGAGAAAGCTGTAGAGGACGCCCGCAAAGTAAGTGATGAGAATTCTCAGTTGAAATGAGGCTAAATTCTGGACAGCACGTTGCGGACCTGGTAGGCGCTGACTCGAAGGACATTATCTTTACCTCGGGAGCTACTGAATCAAATAATTTGTCAATCAAAGGCGTTGCTCATTTTTACAAGGAGAAAAAACGCCATATCATTACAACTCAAACGGTTAGCCGACAAATTCTTGTGATGGTCTCACCTACTTAATTCATCGAAGGAACATAAATGTGTTCTTGATTCATGCCGTAAACTAGGAGAGGAGGGTTTTGATGTTACTTACCTTCCAGTCCAAAAGAATGGCATCATCAACCTGAACGACCTTGAAGCTGCTATCCGACCTGACACATCACTAGTAACAATCATGACTGTGAATAACGAAACTGGAGTTATCCAGCCGATCAAGGAAATTGGAGAGATTGTTCGCAGATACCGAGGGGTTTACTTCCACACCGATGCAGCACAGGCGACTGGAAAGATTCCTTTGGATGTGAATGAGCTGAACATCGATTTGATGAGCATTTCTGGCCATAAATTGTATGGTCCTAAGGGAATCGGTGCTGCCTATGTGAGACGACGGCCTCGTGTCAGGCTGGATCCCATCTTAAGTGGTGGTGGTCAAGAACGTGGATTACGCAGTGGGACGTTGCCCACTGCATTGGCTGTTGGGATGGGAGAGGCTGCCCGAATAGCACAGAAAGAAATGATTGTGAGTATTCGCTCTGTCGTGCAGTCATGATGATATGTGCACTCGACCAAATGTATGAGCCGGGTGATTGCAGGAACCACTGCAGGCCTTTTCAGCTCGGTCATGACTTGAGTGCAGGGGTACTGAAGATTCAAAGATTTTCCTTGTCCGTTTCAATTGTCAGCCCACTGAACAAACTTGATAGAGAGACCACGCTCGAGTCAAGGAACTTTCTGACCGATTAATTAAAGGAATCAACGATAAGGTGGAGCATGTTGTGCGGAATGGTGATCCTAATGGGTATCCTGGTTGTGTAAATTTGAGCTTCTCGTATGTAGAAGGTGAGAGTTTGCTTATGGCATTGAAGGTCAGTTTCTATACATTATCCATCTTCATGCATTATTAATTTCAATTCAGGATATCGCTCTGTCATCGGGAAGCGCCTGCACATCGGCCTCTCTCGAGCCTTCTTATGTGCTCCGTGCTCTTGGTAAGGTGTTCTCGACCCTTCGAGATTGAGCCACCTCAACTCCACATTTCAGGTGCCGCTGAAGACATGGCACACTCGTCTCTGCGTTTCGGGATTGGAAGGTTTACCACAGAGGCAGAAGTTGATTTTGTCGTCAAACACATCATCAAGACTGTTGACAGATTACGTGAAATGAGGTGGGTTTTTTGCAACATTCGTGTGAACTTTTGACACTGATGTCCATTGCAGCCCACTATGGGAGATGGTTCAAGAGGGTATCGACATAAACACCATTGACTGGTCTCAACATTAAATTTAGCTCTATTTAATCTATTGGTTTACAGCTAAAATTCGAATCAATTGTCAGTATGCACTCTCGTAAGATGGTAGTCAGTAAGGCTGCAACAAGCATTGGACTTGTCAATGAGCTAAGATGCCGCCTACCAACAGTCTTCTCAGGATCACGCAACTGGTCCGTGCTCTTGCAATGTCTGTCAACAAGCGGAGTTCAATTCTCATCAAAACGCTTCCTTGTTTACCATCCACCATGTCTAGGCGCCTATACCTTGGCAGTGAGATTTTCTGGTTCTGCTCATGATTTTTCTACTGAAAAACAATAGGGCTCCCTACCGATGTCCATACTGAAGATGTGCAAAAGTTTTTTGATGGTCTGGGTCGAATTATTGACTGTCGCGTCATGACCGGTACGTTCCAGTGGCTCATTGTATTCTCATATGCCAACCTGCTTATAAGGTTTTGGGTTTGTTGAATTTGAAAGTCCGAAAGTAAGGAAACACTGAATAATCTACCCGCTTTATCGTGTCTGACTTGGCCAAGGATGCCGAAGAGGCTGTTCAGACTTGTAATGGCAAACCCCTTCTGGGTGCTAAGTGAGTCAACTGTTTGATTCCACCAGTCTCGCCTCAGGTAAAGTAATTCTGCCAGCATCGTTGTTGAATTTGCGAAAGAGAGCCGACCACGTCGTGAGAACTATGACGATCGGGGCAATGGGTAGGGAAGAAGGTCTATAGAAAGATCTTTCTGATGGCTTCAATAATCTAGTCCTCGCAATCGCCGTCCACCTGGCATCCGCCTCATTGTAACTGGTGTTTCCCGTGATACAAGTTGGCAGGTACGATCGCTTCTTGGCTCAATGGCTTCTCCCGCACGCATCCACGACTCTGGACCTCATACATTTTCCTCGGCTGGATACTTTCTCCTCATAGCCTTATATCGTTCAGGATTCCATGGACATGGCCTCCATTCCGGCTGAATGCACCCCTCGTGTTGGCAAAGGACCCTCCTGATAACTTGACAATCATAGGACCTCAAGGATTTCGGACGCGATGCTGGTAGCGTTTCTTTCGCTGACATTGATCGCGACTATCCCGGACAAGGGTGAGTGTAGAAATTCTCATTCCTCATTTTGTTGCGACTTGAACTTTATACAGTGTCCTCGAATATTTGTCTCGGGAAGACGCTGATAGGGCTATTAAAGAACTCGATGGCAGAGAACTCCGAGGAAGGCCTGTTCGAGTCACTTTGGATGATTCTGTGCGTGACGTCTAAAATTAAGGACAACAGAGTGATTTATATCATCTGCTCTAGCGTGGTGGTCCGGACAATTATCGACGTGATGATCGTCGCGACGACCGCTATCGCGACGACCGCTATAGGGATGATCGCTACCGCCGGGACCGTTCCAAATCACCTCCTCGCCGCCCAGAATATGACGATCGTCGACCCAGGTCTCCGCCCTACAAGAGGGAGGATTATGATAGAAGGCCTGCAGGGTACGATGATCACCGGCGAGGAGGCTATGATGACCGCAGAGTCTCTGATTATTATTATGTCCGTCGCAGGGATGATTTCGATCGTCGCAGGGACGATAGAAGACGTGACGACAAGGACGAACGCTACGATGACAGGGCCAGACATGCGAATGGTGAAAGTGGTTGGACTCGTTAATGCTTTGAAATGGACAGCCGGGCCAACGTGGTTTTTTTTACGGTCGACTTGCGATGAAGTGTTTTGCTTTTATTCTTGGTCTTTCAATATTGGTGTTGTTTATCCGGACCGTATATTCAATGCTCGAGATCTGGTCCAATGGCAGGAGGCTTTACTTAAGGAGCGCTTGGACATATTCCGTCCTTGTGGTAAATCATCAACCTCATACCTTGAACTCTGATGGATTCTAGTAAGCTAACTACAGTGATTGGACGCCATTTCGATTATATATTTAGTAATTGGAAGGTAACAATGTCATGACATCATGCATAAAAGCTGGGAGCCCGATTCAAGTCCAATCCAGGAAAGATCGCGATCATCCAGGTCTGTAGTGAGTGTGATGAAGGACTGACCACATATGACCATTAAAACCTTGATGTCATCTTTGGAATTGATGCCAAGAAGCTTGCATATTCTGCTACGCAACATTTTGAGTGTCATACTCGGTAAGGCGCGGATGATTTGTTCTGAACTCTCATCTAAAATATTCGACTCTGATGGCCGGTAAATTTTGAGCTCTACTGTGAAATCAATATATTGATACTGATGATATTGCTGAGTCACCTAAAAGTCGATTTCTCAAGGTATCTGATGTCACCTTTGTCAGGGCTGCATCAGGTTTGCCGTATTCTGTATTGTGTGTCCAGGGTGGTATATATCAGAACATTATCAAAGGAGGTATTCTCAACTTACTGAAGCATAAATCCTGCCACCTTGGATATTCCTGATTCCGTTGATCGTCTGACATAGGACCTTGATTGACGATGGAGGAAAGATAATAAAGTTCTGCATCACGACGTTCCTTCTCTGATATCTAGCCTTCTAAGCATATAGAAATGAAGATTTGAGGAAGTGATGAACTCACTGATGCCCCATCAAGCACCTGAAGTGTCGCCAAACGTGCAATGACCAAAGGTCGTGCATTTTGTGAGTAATCTCAAATTGGATGTACTCAGGGTAGACATCGACAACTGATGCGTACATCTCACCCATGATAGGATTGCCACTGAGTGTTAGTGACTCCAGCGAAGGAGCCCAAGCTGCAAGAGCATGTATATCGCTCCAAGACTTCAGACGATTGAAGGATAACGAGAGTCGTCCCACTTGCAATAAACTGTCCCCAGGCATTGGGAAAGGGATACTCTCGATCATGTTATTGGTGAGTACGACTCGTGCCAAGCTGTAATGCACCATGTAGTCAGTAACACAAGGTTAATATGAAAATGCCATACAGCGGGAAGTCTAAAAAGGAAAGACAAATGTCATGCCAGCCCCCAATCTGATTGTTGTCTAGGTTGAGGGTGTGAACAGGAGTTTTCAGGTCAACGTGGTCATCGAAGTAGAAACAAGCATCAGTGAAACGGTTGTATCCACATTCAAGCTCTTGCAACACTGGCATATTCATGATGGTTCGTAAAATGTTCTGCCAAGTCATAAGAGTATTGTTCAACCTGAGCTCGATCAACGAATCGAAACAGTTGCTAGAGAAATCTGGATCTAAATGCTGCTGAAAACGATTTTGGCTATATAATGTACTTTAAGAGTCGGGATTCCTTGTTTAAATCAAAGCTTACTTCAGATATAATCTTTGCAAGTATGGAAGCTCTTGAGCAATTGCCGCAATATCAACCCAAGAATGAATCAGACTTTTGGATAAATCCAAGCCTCGCACATCTGTGGAGTCATCATCAGAAAATTTGAGCGTTTGAGCGACCTCAGGCTGTTCCCTCACTCGGACAAGTTGTACCTATCATCCCTTGGGGATCAACCTTTGCCACCCCTTCTAGACTCACTTCCCGCAAAGAGGACAGTCTGGCAAGTTTGTTTCTGACTTTGTCCAAGTTGACTGCTTCCACTTGAACTACACCTTGGGAAGAACCTAGGATTATGACCTCTTGAGACTTGATACCATGAAAGGGCTCAATGTACTTGGATTTCAGAGCTTCGAGAAAGGAGTTGCCAAAGTGTATGTTTTGGGAAAATCGAATAAACGAGCCTGCACCAGGTACCCTGGATTGCCATCATTTGAGAGGCTCCTGAGCACGGACAGGCATAAATCTCACAAGCATTTGAAGTATTGTTTTCCATCCTTTGAACCATCATGCTTGCCACGATTAGGGTCATCCCACTCAATGCCCAGCCAGGTGCCCAATGTGCCCTCAACAGGACCAGAGAACCGGATGGTGCCAATATGATTCATGTAAGATATGCGTAGGCCAGCTTCCATGATCCTGTAAAAAGCGAAGGGCGTAATTCTGGAATGTGAGAAAATCATGTCATCAGCTTTGAGTCACATAGGAGTACTTGCCATCCTCGTCGCATCCGCATTGTTGTATACAGAGGGAGGCACAAGAGAGTTTTTTTGTGAATATTCCAATGAAAGACTTTATTGAGAGTAATTTTCCAGCTCCTCTCAGCAACGAGGTCAAAACCTCATGTGAGCTATCCAGTCATCCTGTCTGTCACATTAGAGACCAACATCAACAGTTTCTTCACAGAGAACATTAGATCCCAGCAGCTCAAGGGACAGTGATCAGGTAGAGCCCACAAGATGACTAGATGTCATTGATCTACCCTTGAGCTACCCTTAGTGGATCCTAGCTCTGCCAGAGATAAGATTAAAAGAGAGTATACCTCGGCCTACATATGACATAAAAGATCATGATACAAAAAAGAAGTTACTGGCGGTAATAATTCATAAATATTGACTTAGTAGTTTTCTGATGCCAAATAGACACTGGCATTTTTCAAAACAGTCAAAAGCACAAAATTAGATCTCTACATACTGATACAGAAATGCATCATGATGCCAAGGTACCTCATGACAGAATTCATGAAAACAATAGATATTCAATGACTTCCCAAACCATCTTTCCACATTGTGTCAAGGTCTCTTTAGTCGAAGAAAGGGTGAAATCAGGTATTGGGATGGACACGAGGCGTAGATTCCCTAAGCCCAGTTTTTCCCACACAGGAATTTCATGCCTACGCGCAAGTGTATTCTGGGTAGTGGTGGCTACAGAAGTGGATAAGATCGATGATGTTGCTAATAAACGGGTCACCGTTGTTGATATTTTTTGTGGGCGAAGCGATGATTCCACAGGGCAGAATGTGGGGTTCACCGTATGTTGAAAGTTAGATGGATATTCAGTAATCGTAGTCGAAAGTGTAACTGTCGTTGTTACTGGATCCTGAATATCAGCCATGACCTGGTCCGATGAAGGTTTCTTCGAAAGTACATCAAAATATATCCGTAGGCCTGAAACTGAATTTTGATAGAAAAGCAAGATGAGGAGGGACGACAAGAACGTAATACTGAGCCAAAGCCACGTCCTTGATTTTTCCGGGTTAGCAGGCTTTACGTTGATCGACACTCGCGGAGAGAAGAACTCTCCTTGACCAAAATTCAGTAGATTCTGGCTGGAGGGGCATGTGTGAAGGTGTCTTAAGTTTGTATAGACCGGACGAAATTTAAACCCTAGGCGGTCAATTCAGAACTTCAATAGCCATGAAATTGCAGCACAGCTCACCTTCCACTGATTTGAGTTTGACATACAGTCTTTCAATGGGCAAAGTAAATGTTGGTAACAACAGATCCCATTGTCTCTCTTTGCTCCAACTCGAAGACCAGACCGATCTGGTCGGTTCAACGGTTACGATATAATCAATGATAGCCTTGTCTCCAGAAGATGGACCAACTGGTATCTTCACCCAGCTCACCCATTCAGTGCCTTCCATTCTCTCGAGCACAGCACCTGGTAGAAATTCATTGTCCAATGGTTGCTTCTCAGTGTTGGTGATCACGTGTTGCACCGAGACTCCTGCAAGACTGGCGGCCGCAATTTGGACTCTCGGTAGACGTGAACTCAGATCGACCCGGGGTAACCCGAATTCCAACCAGTCTATCTCGTTATTGGCAGGGGTACTCAAGTGTATCCTGACGGCATAGACATCGGGTATGAGGGAGCGGCGGGAGGTAAATGGTGTCACGGTTACCTTGACTGAATGGATGAGGAGGGGATTGTGGTAATGCCGAACCTGACCCAGGGAGCGCAATGGCCGGGTTATGTTCTGAGATATGGGGCTGCTGGCAGGGGTATGAGGTTGGACAAACCGGCTTCGAATGGTCCTAATTGCAATCCGGCCACCACCTTCGGCACATCGTGTTGAGCCGCCTTTTTGTAGCACTGTTTTCCGAGTTTGTGGGTCCTTAGCAATGTCGCCAGAGGGAGTATATATCTCTACCGTTGCATTGGTACCTTCAATGGCATTCTTCACTTCTATTTTGGCTGTTTCAGCGTCAGCAGCCAGGACAGTAAAATGTGGTAGACTAATGGGCTCTGTTGTTTCGGAGTAATCCGGAAGGGAGGACGAGCCATCATTGTCATTGACACGAGAAACGATAGACTTCGGAGTCACGAGAATAGTACCATGAATAGAGAATACGAGCGGTGTCTTGTTGGGGGGAAGGATATCATTCATATTGATGTGAAGTGTCAAAGGAGCTAAAGGAGGGGCTGCAGTAGCAAACTGCGACAAAGAAGAAACAGAGGATATTGTTCCAAGATGAGATGTCATCACATCGTTTGGGTCCTCAAAAAAGCACTCGGCAGCATTATTTGAAGGCAAGGGAGCCCTGAGAAGTGACTGGGTTGAAAAGCTCTCCTTCTGGCCTCCATTGGGAAGTGGCAGGGAACTGTCCTCTGGTGAAACGGATAACTGTGGATCAAATGACGAGGCTTTTGATGGTGGCTGATCTGTTACTTGCTCTATTCCGGTGATACTAAAACCTGTGTACCCCATACCTCCGACAATGTTCCATTCCATTGGCGAGTCAGTGAGCCAGCTAACGTCGGCATTTTTTGCGACAAGGCACACATCCAAGCCGAGTAGAATGGCTACTCCTGGGAACCATATACCCTTGCAGGTAGCCTTGTACTCAACATCCATCACAATCCCTGCTAGGCCATTGTTACTGCTTTGTCTCTTTCCTCGAACCACACATGACATTTCACTTTTGACATCCTTCACACCGACCCGTCGTCTAAGGTTTCTGCTTCCAGCTGCGCCCTCTAGAGACTTCATGGGCTTTGCCCATCGGATGCGAAGCCGATCAGTACTGGGAAATGTACCCTGTATCCCAAATCCATTAGGGAAGCCGCTCGTTGATGAATCACTAGATTCGTCATCTGCGAAATGATTATAGGAAACTGTGCGTGCATGGCGATTAGATGTAGTTCGCGTAACATGTGGATCTGAGGTGAGATCCCAAGAGTTAGAATCATCTTCAAGCGATGAGAGCGATGCGAACGATGCTGGCGTGTTGGAAGGAGGAAATATATGTAGCCGAATGTTGTTATGAAGACACCGTGGAGTCGGAATTGAAAGCTGTACACAATCATGCATCAACCTGTGATTCGATTCGACAGCTCATTTGGAGGTTCTTACATGATAGGGAAATCGGGGAGGCCGTGTCACGAAAGGAACCCACATATCCACCGCTGCCATGAAATGTGCATGGTTGCGATCACCTACTGAGGGACGTCGTTTATTGTGCAATGAGTGACTATATTCGCTTTCATGTTGCCCACTTTCTCGACTAGGGAAGCATTTTGGCAAGACATAGGCGATATTGTAACCACTGACAAGGATTTGACCTGTGAAATCTATCGGAGGAATGGCAACACTGCCTAACTCGGTAGAGCAGTTTGTTGAAGCAGTGGATGTAAGGATTGGACTTGGACTGAGATGGTATGTCGCGCCGAACGTCGTGGGCAACCGTGGTGGCAGGTTGAGAGCACGAGCTGCGTCGTGTAGCAAGGGTGATGTACTAGATGAAAATTTGTATGGAACTGAGTTGCTATCGAGTGGGTGGACTTGAGACGTCAGAATCTTGACGTTCTCCTCTATTGCAATAAATGAATAAATGATATGAGCCAGCTACTAATGATATATCTCTCACCTGGGAAAAGCGCAACGGTTGATCCTGGTGTGATGGAGTCCACGGGAATAGCAAGCTATCAAAGTTGTCATACTTGGAAGGTTTTGAATTGACTGTTTTTGAATAACTGACTTTCAAGTACATTTTGACCGATGCGCCTTCCTCACCCTGTTTCGCTTTACCCTCGATAGCAATACGAGTAACTACATTGGCTTTGACAACTTGCCCAACAGACGTAACGGTTGGAGAATGGGAGCTCGTCGAAGGAGGACTCATTGGATTCAGAGAAGCTTGCGAAGGGGTTAAAGGAAATGCTGGCGTCGCGTACGCCGTAGAACTTCGTGTTGAAGTGGAAACGGGCATATTGGCATATTACCAATCCGAAAGTAGGAATGAATGAACGACAAGAAAAACTTGCCCGTTGCGTGAGGAAGTATGACCAAAAACCAGAGAGCGTTGTAATTTCTTGATGTCAACACAAAGGACACACGGGAAAAGCTGCGTCAAGAAAGAACTGCGTCCAGGAAATCGGCGTCCCCGGTACACCCTAAACGGGTAACTCATACATATTGCTATCCCATGAAGAAACTACAGTGATAAAAGACGTTCATATCCCCCATTGAGGACTACGGAGAAGCTCAATCATATAACTCGTCTCTTTGTGACAATCCACAGAAGCAACATGAGAAATTTCATAGCGTGTGCGCGCCCGAGTCTATCACAATCAAGATATGAGCATCGGTGTTTACTAAGAAAAATCTGGACAAACACCAGATGTATCCCTTCTGATACGACATGAAAAGTCAAAAATATGACAAGTCGCTTGGTGAACAATGTCATTATATCTGTTCTCATCTTGCATCTAATCGGACAGCTGAGCTTTATAATTAATTTCAATCGTGGAATACTCACTTTGATATTATGTAGCTCGTTAGCGGACATTTCGAATATCACATTACCTACTTCATTGAAACTCTGCAACCATGTGATATCGGACCAGTCTGCTATGCACATGTGCATGATATATCTGTCCATTACAGCTATACCAGCCAATATCTCAGGGAGATGATGAAGACTTTACCGATAGTCTGGTGTCTGGGCTTCGGTGCCACATTTGTCACAACGCCAGAGATCTCCCTCTCTAGTCAATCTTTTGAAGCAATCTGGACTCCTGCAGGCAGGGTAACAGAGATTTTCTGCGTTAATGTGAAGAATTGTCGCCTGTACTGAAAGGGAATCGCTCCTCTCTCCCATATCACGAATCTGGTGCAAGCTGTGTGTATTTGCGCGATTGAACTCTACTAAGAACTTGTTATTGGTGAGGGCTCTTGTATGGAATGCCAGTTGTGATTCCTGCATGTCACGCCACTGTCGGAGTCTCACGCATTCCTCTGTCAAAGGTTCGACCTCTGTCTGCGTTAAGGCTGTCGTAGAAAGCGAAATGCCTTTCGAGGTCAGCGAGATTTAGACACTCATGCTAGTCATCCTCACCTCCAAGGTCTCTGACTTTGATTGTTTTGAATGCAACAACAGAATTCCGAGGAGCTTCGAAAGATTCGGCTTGGTCTCCCCACAGAATTACTCGGGTCGAACAGTTAGTGTCGTCTATTAGATTGAGTTCCATCTTTTTAACCTAGGGTCACGTCGAATCCGATACGGGTCAAATGAGCAATATGTGTACCACATACCGCTTGACCATGATTACCTCGCCGAATTGTGAAATTCGAGATGAGGCTGGCCTCTTGAACAACACCAATGACATCTATCAATAGTGACATGACATAAGAAAAGCTGAAAGTACTAACATATGGTACTTCAGCTTACCGCAAAATGCACCCTTCCCAAGACTTCCGAGTTGGTTGAGAGGGACAAAGCAATTTCTAGGCATGGAAGCCGTGTCATGGCACTACATAAACGGTGCCACTATTAGGTATTTGCCAGAGGCTCAAAAGAATACCACCTCTTCGATGTGAGTAGTTCTCTCTAGAATCAACTCATAATCATGATTCGAATATGCTTTGTTGGCGACCTTGATTCGGGCCTTTGAGACCTGATACACCCTTCCTTTTTCCAAACGTGAGAATAGCTCATCTACTACGGTGTTGAAGGCAGTAGCCATGATCTTGCCACTTTGGTCTAAAAACACTACGCTAAACAGCTTGCCATCGCTCGTTTCCTTGGACCAGTTTTTGATATCGCTTTTCTGAACTACTCGAGCTTTGATGGTCCAGTTGATCCTATATGGATTCAACTCCTCAATAGGAATGATTGGTAAAGATCGCACGTTCTCGTATTTTCGCTGACTATTGAACAGAGGGTGGTTTTGTCGTTGCTGGACACCGATGTCTGTCTCACCACCCAGGGAAGCTGCAACAGACGCGTGCTCCAAGACTATGCTGCCGGCGTCGTCCAAAGCTGTAGGTATGCCAATTTTCTTGTCCGGATTACCAAGAATACGGATGCTGAGCAAAATCACCAATCTGTATATAACAATAACTTCCATGTGCAATTAGGATAATCAAAAACAGGAGGTACATACCGCCTATTCTGTACAATGTTTGATGTCCATCTTTCGATAACTGCAACAGTGAAATCCCGAATATCCTCTGCCTCGACAAGAACATTACAGTGCGTGGCTAGCATTCCTTGAATGAAGTATGTTCCATCAGATATAATCAGTCGATAACGTTCACTATTCCCTCTGACCACCTTCTTTACCAATAGAAATTGAACCACATATTCTTCCTTCCAATTTGGTTCTTTAACACTGGAAGACAGAGGTAGATGTGCACAACAGCCGGTACTAAGCTGAAAAGACGACATTGATGGATTGGAGGAGCTAATACTGGTGAAATGAGTCATCATGATCTCTATCTGGAATCATCAAATACTGATTAATGTCTCAATCAATGTTTTGTCAAGCCCCTAACTTATAAAATCCAATCAATAAACAAACTTAGCTCAATTCGATGACTATAATTTGTTGCTAAAATAGCAGGGTTTGAGGCTTAATGATTAGCTATCTATTTGGTAATGAGTAATATGGGAATTGCATTACAATCTTTGTGGCTGGGTTTCCGTCGGACTTCGAGGGTTGGTACGCTAACATTACATTGATTCTCTGATTTTAGCTTTTCCGACCACCGCCTTGCGTAAGTACCGGCGGAAACAGGACTTAACTACATTACATTATCGAATATTTGACCCTGAATGACTATTGTCAGTGTTTCTTATAGTGCCAAGTGCTCCCTTGACAACCTCCTAATGCGGGACATTGATTAATTATGGATGTAGTAAATAGAAATAAATATGCATGTGTCGGGTGCAGAATAGTTATGACGAGTAACGAGCAATAATAATGATAGGTATCGTTGGGATGGATATTAGTTAAAATCATCATTAGCGATTGAGTTAGTTAATTTTCAATAAGTTGTGAATTTTCAAAAAAATCTTCCCGGTAGCATAGTTTGTTTTGTAGCGTCCCGCCCATGCTTAAGCAACGATGCGACCGTGTTGCCACCCGTTCCCAGTGTATTCCCTCGTGCTGCATCCTTCTGGAGGCGTGACCACATACTGGCAATGGGGCAGCCTGGAGCCGATTGTGTATGCGCCATAGTGACAGTATAACGGCAAGCAATTTTTATGTGTTCTGTCCGGAGCTTCTGTAGTGCCGCGACAACTGCATTGAACGGATCATGAAGAATAGATTCTTCCTTTGCAAGCTCACGGATGGGCCGGGAGGAGGACGACAGGGAAATGAGGTAGTCACGGTGCTTTTTGGGCATGTATAACCGCATCTTCTCCATGAATTGACCGTGGTGATCCTTCGTTTCGGAGTTCCTGAGCGGAATAGTCTTGTGATCGACGCCAAGAAAAGCGTCGAGTGCGTGCATAACGCTACTCTGACCAGCGGAAGGACCGCTTCGCAGTAGTTTATGATCATCGGGGATGCCCTCATATTTCCAAGAGGGTCCATCGCTCCCACTACCGCTATACCAGGGTCGGATCTGCCAGTAAAAAACGTGTGGATCACATGTCGGACGGACAGACTGGATGATTTCGTTAATATTGTTGATTATCCCCGTAAGGTGGACAAGGTCTCGAGAAACCTTGCCTACTGCGGTATAGTCACCTGCGTTGGGCGATAACTGACTGTATTCATCAAGGACTCGTAGCATTTCAACACCAACAAGCTCAGCTCTAGCTGATGCAAGATAAAAGTTGGCTTCATCCTCTGTCCCTGAAAAGAGATGGCGAAAGCGAATATTCGTCAGTGAAAGGGGCTCGAATGGATTTACAAGCTCGTAATTCCATAGAACGGTATCGGCGAACGTGAGTACTGGAGCTATCCCAAGCAATTGGGACACCTCAACAAGTGGCACGGTGATCGATTTTGGAATGACAACGACTTTGGGTGGGGCAGGAAATATTGGGACCGAATGGACGTAGAGATGGAGGAGCCATGAAAGGACGTAATGGGCTCTTTGTAAGAATCGAAGGTTTGATTTGACTTCATCTACTGAAAGCATTGGCCACTTGAAATACCGGTGATGAGAACCTCCATAAACCTGAAATTAGGAAGATACTTACTAAGTCTATGTCGTCTCGCCATGCCTGGCCAAATTCACGTTTGCTTTTAGCTTCACTAGAATCGTCGTCACCGAGACACAAGCTACCTGCAGCAGCAGAAAGACTATCTTCCCAAAGATCGAAGGAGGGTGGTAGACGTGAAAGGGGAGTTGGAGGGAAAAAACCAGTGTGAAGGTCAATGTCGAAGTCATCAAGCGAGCGACGATCTGGCAGCGAAAGGCGAGGGGCATGAGGAAAGTAGAAGTTATACAGGGAGAAAACAGCATCAATGAGGGTGCCGACTGCGTGAGGAGGGGAGAGGTGTGGTTGGAAAAAAGTCATGGTCAAAAGAGGGGAAAAAGAGCAAGGCACGTCTGGAATCTTGAAGGTTGAAATCTGGCGGTCCTTTAAATGAGATTTGACCACGCCACTGATTACAAGTACAAAATACATATCGCTGCAGAAACGTTAAGGACGCGGTTCGGGAGGGAAGCGAACTGGGCCGATCGTGATCCAGGCTCGTTCCTGTTCGGAGGAAAATCTCCCAGTGTATTTGTGATGAGACAGTATTAGGGTAAGCAGTACATGATTAGTTCCGTTTGAGCTCATCGGTTGGCAAAGAATATGATTGAAGGGAATATCTGAGATCTAAAATCGTGGGCGTACTAAGTAAATAGTTACATAATCAATTTTTGCGCGGAGTCACAACGGATTCCGCTACCGCTGCACAATTAAGCCTGTGTATCATCAACTTGGTCTGATCAAATGTCTCCTCAAACATAATCAGCGTTTTAAGGATCAGATATGGATGTAAGGCCTGGCTATGTTCCTCTGGTAAGGCTGTACAAGACTCGACAAACGTTAGCCGAATATACGTAAGTACAACGCTTTTCGCAATCTTGTAAATAAATTTCAGGGTCGATGTTCCATTAGTGTTACATGCTCCTTTCTGGTATGCAATCCATCAAATGACACATTTCAGGAACAAACAGAAATTTACATGAAACGCCTGGAATACAGTTTCAACATGGAATCTTCATTTCATCTCATCCAGAAGCTGCAAAATACTTTAAAGCTACACGTTGACTCTCAGAGCTCGAGAAAATGGCATCACCTGACGCTTCAGACGTGGAACAGAACAAACAATCTTATCAAGCTGGATTCTAAAAAAGGTATAACAAAAGGTGAACAAGAATCAGAAAGGATGCTCCTCATCCCTCCACTTCAACGGGGCAGCATCACCATCAGCATGGTCTTGTAAACCACACTTACGCCGTACTACTTCAAGAACCTTTTCCTTGACGCCCGACTTACCCTGTCTCGAATAGACAAGCCGAGAGATTAGCTCTCCAAGCTGAAGGCCTGGGACGTCGTCAGTCCGAGAAGTAACGATAACTTCACGGATTTCAGCCTCGGTGGGAAGTGCAAATTGTGACAGCGGAGGCACTTCAGCTACTACAGGAACTTCGAGTTTGGGTGCCGTTCTCAGGTATTCTGAGGTTGGGTCAAAGAAACGGTCAATGAGGTGATCAGTAACCTCATTTAAATTTGCCGGCTGCCAACAGGGTCGTCTATCTGACCTTTCAATGACAACTGCCTTCACACCAGTGTTGAAATCAGGAGTTGCTTGATTCTGTAATCACAGGATGAATAAGAAGAGTAATCTGATTCCAAGGGCTCGGACTCACGCAAAATGCTGTAGCTATTTTCAACTCCATGTCGAGTGCTTCAAGTAGATTCTTCTTTTTGCCGATTCTAATGGCTTTCAGAGCAACTTTGAGGCTGGTCGGGCTCCGATCTTCCAACTTGGCCAAAGTACTGATAGCAAATTCCCGTATAATTGAGTCTTGATGGGCAGTTAGAGATCGCAACCTGGTAATTATTTCTTCAACTGTATTGCAGCCAAAGGCGAAGTCGAGAGCCACGCGAACAGTACCAATCAAAGGTGTAGGTGGTTCTTCCGGTTGACGCTCTGAGGAAAATTCCTCGATTGTTTGATCAATCACAGAGGGATGTGGCTTGTCGAGCGCTGATAACCGATCAATGAGCACTGGGATTCTCCTTGATGGGATGTAATGCGTCGCGCATCCTAGTTCACTGCAAAGTGAGGTCATCACTAAATCTCCATTTGGAGAACAAACCCTAGGATACTCACAACACCGCCCGACCACGCAGACTGTCTGAAGTCAGAGCGAGGTAAGTGCCTAGTTCACCATCCAGATGTGATAGGAAATAACTTGCGCCCACGTCGGGGCAATAGCCGATCTTCGTTTCAGGCATCCCGAACGATGTATTTTCCGTAGCAATCCTGAATGGTGCATTTGCACTTAGTCCCACCCCTCCACCCACTGTAGTCGAGCAGTTAGGCCAAACTTACGCTGCAGAAATCTATACATACATGTAATTCCGTCCATTATAACAACATAGGGTTTCTTCAAAGCTGCCAGAATATAGTCTATCTCAAACCTGAATATCAACCAGTCAGGTTGGTGCTCAATAATCGACCCTAAACAGATGACACACTCGTGCTTGAAGAAGTCAATTGCTTTCTGACGGTGGGTTGGGTCGACAGCATTCTCCATAACATCTGCGGGTAAAGGTTCAACATCACGGTAGAATTAAAATGATCACACTAACATCTCACATCACCTCCCGAACAAAAGGCACGCCCAACACCTGTTCCAACTATTGTGCCGCAGAGATCGGATGAACTCCATTCCTAGTGATGTTTCAAGTCAGGAAATTAGGATAAATCAACATGACACTGGAGTATACTTCAATTTTGGGGCGAAGCAGGGTGAGCATATTTTCATTGAGTGCATTGAGCTTGGGTTCACGATTGAGGATAAATTTCCTCAAACTCTGATGACTTTCAAAGAGAACAGTCTGCTCCTAGATACAAATAGATAAAAAGAGACGAAGAGGGATTGGAACTCACCTCAGCAGCGATGGTGGGCATCATATGTTGAGCAATGGTTTGCATCCTCCGGGCAGCACAAAGACCACTTCGAGTCATTGAGAAGGTTGTAGTCAGCATGAGAAAGAGTTACCTTGCTGCAGCGATAATGGGACAGGCAATGTGCGAATCCAGAAACCTCTATCACATGACATCCCTTTTTTTTTTACAACGTTTATATTCCGCAACAAGCAAACAAGCAAACTAGTGCTAAGACGCGGAGGGCCTAAAATAGGACCCAATGTCCAGGATGTGTCTACAGGAGGCATGTAGCCAATGGAGGAAGGTGTGGGCGGAGTTTGGTATTAGATAGGTAGAGTAGCGGTATGTTCCTTCGAACATGACATTGTCATGAATGGCAGTGATGGCTGTTGAAAAGCAAAGAAAGTAAAAACGGCACGAAGATATCAGTATCCAGGTCTCCCATCCAATCAGATAAGTCTTTCCCCCACACCGGCGAGCCACAGAAACTCGGTGTAGGCGCGATAGCGCTGTATTCCTACAGTCACTTCTCCCCCATGAGATATCTCTTCCCAGTCCTACGAGTTCCCCCAAGCTCGATTATCGGTACGTTTTGCTGTCGGTGCATCGTGGTCCTATGGTCGGCGGAGGTTGGGGGTTGATAGTTAGAAGTTGGTACTGAAGGCAGCTGTGTCATGAGTAGAAAGCAACTGGATGTTGCTGGTGGCGGAACAACATGGTCTGAGGCTGAGGTTAGTCGGCAGGGTGGGCAGCGGGTGGGATGCCAGCAGACAAGTGGACAGTTTTTGGGACACAGAGCTAGGTGTTAAGCTAGTCTGATTGATCGGCGGTTGCGATGAGGCGAGGTCGACTTGATGAAGGGAAGCGAATGTGAGAGCTCGGGGCTCTCTGTGCGGTACTTACCCCACAGAGCCGTGGGAAAAACTAGGTGGTTTGGTCCTGGCCACTGTAGCAAGGTTTGTTTTTCTAAAAATTCATCTCCATTCAACCATCTGCAACTGCTGATAACGCATTCCACATCCACATCTGCCGTTATCATTCGATCAGTCCCATCTGCATGTCATCGTACTCAAAACTTGGTCTCCCATCGTGCTGATGCCTCGGCGGCAGCAGTAGTGGCAGTAGGTATCATCTCAATACAATACAGAAGTCCAACTTTGCATTTCGAATCAGCATGGACAACCCTAGTTGAGGCTGGAGGTACTATGGAGGGGTTGAGGGCTCCAAAGTACCAGCTACGTATGATCATTTTACTTATGTCCTGTATCCTAGTTTTTGAATGATCGATACATTGGCGGGGCATTTCTGTAAGTACGTCTACTGATGACGACGACGACTGAACCATGTTGCTTACAGGCTCATCTCGTTGGAACTGGAGCTAAGAAGCTTACCCAGCTCTATACTACTATCGTTGCCGAAGGCTCTTCTGGTAACGCTCCCACAGCCCAGACTCTCTTTCTACATCCCTTTTTTCGAACTTATTACCTCTGGTTTCCTATCTCCACAATCTCCCCCTACCATCAAGACATCTTTCACATCCTGCAGCACCTGCCATCATGACGGAAGCCCAGAAGGGTAACACCAATATGTGAGGTAATTGGAATGTCAAATGTCTCGAGGGGCAAGGTAAAAGGCTCGCGTAGCGAGCCGACACAACGGACCCCATTTCGATTGGAGTTTGGTCAATGGGTCGGGACCCTCTTGGTTGTGGCTGAGGTATGTTATATTCATCATGAATGTGTCTATTTCTCTGAGGGTATATCTATCTATATGACAGTAGTGTAGATGGCTCTGTATCTATACCTATAGGGCTATAGCTACCATATTGTTGTTCATATAAGCTATAGTAGTGATAATGTAATTGTCTCCCACCTCAGATGTCATACAGTAGATGGCTGAGGGAACTCCACCTGCTTAAATACACCCTCCACAACCTTACTCTGGCAGGTACCTGACCAGTCCAACCACAGAGTAGAGAATGTAATTGTCTGGTAAGTACCTGGTCAGTCAATGATGTCATAAGGATGCAGTTGTCATTTCAATACTACCCTGTAAACTATCCTGAGGGTATGCCTCTACCCTTACCCCACCCTTACCCTTGCCCTAGAGATATATACCTCTGGTGGGCCCTAGTTACGACTGCCTATTACTGCCACTATGCTTGTGCTCTACTGCTGGCCATTACTTCTACCTTCACCTCAACCATTAATTCTGCCTACACCTTTCTCCCTTGGCTACATGACTTCTGTAGACATGCCCTGGACTCTGGATCCCATTTTAGGCCCTCCATGGTGGAATATAAATGAATGCTGAGTAAATGCTGAATAAAAAGAAATATCAGGTGACGTGTATTGGCAGTTCGTGGGACTTTCTTTGTCAAGCTGTATAGTTCAGCTACATAATCTCAACCATACTGTTAGGATTATCATTCCTCAAGACCTATGACCCCGTCTACCACGTACGTTTTTTTTCTTTGTATCAATGTACTGAAGCTTACATAGGAGCAGCGTCCCAAGTGCCTCGGTCAGTCATGAACCATCGATATCGCTACGACGTGATTGAGGATTGAATTCTTGTACAGACGATTGAAGTCCCAGAGACTCTCCTCAAAAAGCGCAAGCAAAACGACAAGGCCCGAGAGGAGCGCCTTGCAACGATAGCGGCCAATCGTAAGGTTAGTCCAACTTGAAATTTTGAGCCTTCATATCTTAGATATCGGATGCATAACTTCATTTCGACACTTGGCTAGTGGAGCTACTTCACGATGTTGCTGTCAAATCCATCTTTCGGGACTGACTTTGAAATGCTCTCGCGTTGAGATTTAAAGTGAGATTGTGGATACTTACAATCTACTCAGGCCTCACAAGGGAAGCGCAAGGTCATTTTCAAGCGTGCCGAGTCTTATGTAAAGGAGTATCTTGCTAGGGAGAGAGAGGAGATCCGTCTGAAGCGTGTTGCTCGTGCATCCGGTAACTTTTATGTACCTGCTCAACCTAAAGTTTATTTTGTCATCCGCATTCGTGGGTAAGCTTGTCTTCCTCTATTTCTTACTGAATCGACCTTGACTTCGGTAGTGTGAATGAGATTGCTCCGAAACCCCGCAAGATTCTCCAACTCCTTCGCCTCTTGCAAATTAACAATGGTGTTTTTGTCAAGGCTACGAGGGCTACTCAGCAGATGTTGCGTCTCATTGAACCCTATGTGACATATGGGTGAGTTCCGGATATAACTTTTGGGGTCAATCGTACAGCTGATGCTCTTTCGCAGCGAGCCAAATTTGAAATCCATCCGTGAATTGATTTATAAGCGAGGTTACGGCAAGGTCGACAAGCAGCGTATTCCCCTCGTCAACAACAATATCATTGAGGAATCTCTTGGCAAGTTCGATATCCTCTGCGTTGAGGACCTCGTGCACGAAATTGCTACTGTTGGCCCTAACTTTAAGCAGGTTAGTATTATTTTCGTTACAACAATCTAGTATATTGCTGTTAACAATTTTTAAAATAGGCTTCAAACTTCCTGTGGCCCTTTAAGTTATCCAACCCCACTGGTGGCTGGAGGAAACGCAAATTTAACCATTACGTCCAGGGTGGTGACTTTGGTGACCGGGAAACAAGCATCAATAAGCTCATTCGGCAAATGAACTAGACATTTGTCAATCTGTAAGGAGACTTTTGGGGACTGGCTAGAGGGGTCAGATAAATTCCCATATGATCATTCTAAGCTTGTTTCATGTCGTATGTTTTATGAATAGTAGGTACATCATCTACAAAGTGCTCGATTCCTAGTATCCTAGTGAGGATTTTCCCTGAATGTCTTCGTGTTACTAGAAGTGTCGTCTAATACGACAAATCTACTGTAAGTGTCCATAAATAATATATTAGTTCTCAGTTTTCTCCTTGAGAGGTTTGGTTCTGTATCCCACTATTTGTGCTACAATGGTATCCGCTGCCGAACAACTTTTTAGGTCAAATGCCCAGTGGGCGACAGTTGTTACGCAGAAGGACGTCGACTTTTTCTTGGAATCGGCGAAAGGCCAAAGACCCCAGGTATGTACTCAAATTCGACAGTGGGTCTAGATTGACGTCTAGTCAACTTTCAGACCCTTTGGATTGGATGTGCGGATTCCCGGGTCCCAGAATCCGTTATTACTGCCTCCAAGCCTGGTGACATCTTCGTTCACAGAAATATTGCCAAGTGAGCTTCCCTCATCAGTTTACATGATTTGCCCTCTCATACTATCGACAGTCAATTCTTTCCGGATGATGTTAATGCTCTGGCAGTCTTGGACTATGCCGTTAATTTTCTAGGCGTCGAACACGGTATATAGAATTTTTTGTCCCGTTCTCAATGATTTTTTGCTCATTGTCGATATATGGATCCACAGTCGTTGTCGTCGGCCATAGTGAATGTGGTGGTGCAGCAGCTTCCTTAAATGCCGTACAGAGGGAGGATTTTGATCTCAATGGTCCAGTGATCACTATCCCGTCACTTCCGCCATCGGCAGCCCTTAATCGCTGGCTCGAGCCCCTGACAAGATTGGCAGGCAAGTTGGATATCCGAGCCACATCTCGCGACAAGGCACTTCCTCTTGTTGTTTCGGAGAACGTCAAGATGCAGATCGATAACCTTTGCCAGACCCAGACGATCAGAGACGCATGGACAGTGGGTACTCCTAAAGGCCAGAACGTCTATCTTCACGGTTACGTTTATGATCTTGCAACTGGTCATTTGCAAGATCTGGGGATCACCAGGGGCCCCAAATAAATCGAAGTAGTTTTGAACTATCATCATATAAAAGATGTAACTTCGTGGAAATAAATGGTACATGCTGATGATCGAGAAAGCCTCCCAAGGTCATTTCTGACCACCTTGCAAGTGGAAGGCTCCTGTTAGCCTCTCCCCTTTACACAACTATATCTGCCCCAAGCTGTGATGTTCGCTCGGCCGGAACGTCTGTTAGTCCAGATCGCATCTTACAACACAAACCTACAAGGCACAGCAGGCCTTCCACAGGACCTCGTGGACTGGCTTGCTCCAACACTCCAGGTTTCCCATTTCCTCGCAAAGGAGAGACGAGCGCCTGATATTGTGGCTGTCGGATTTCAGGAGCTTTTGCCTCTCCATCTCGGGCGTAGGTTTCCTGACACGTCGCTCAGAATGCTTTTTGAAATTCCCACATCTTCCAGTTTCTGGACTATCCAAGTCCGTGATTGAACATAGGAATGCTCTTATCCTTTCGCAGATCGAAGAGCACTCGCCAAACAAGGAGAAGTACTCTCTCATCGCGAAGGTGGTAAATGTGGGTGTTGCGCTCCTCGTATATGGGCGGGACGATGGTATCGCACGAAAGATTTATAACGTGCAAACGCAATGGACGTCGTTTGGACCTCTCTACATGGGGAATAAGGGAGCTGTTGGTGTAAGATTTAGGATTTGTGAATCAGATGGAGATGCCGGAGAGACTTACACGTATGGTTCTGACTGAACATGTAGGATGTAGCGCTGACTATTGCTTGAAAAAGGTTCGTCAATGCCCACTTGACAGCCCATGATCATAAGGTAGCGTGTCGGAACGCAGATTATGACTGGATTGTCCGTTCGCTAGTGTTTCCCCCAGTTATGCCAGAGGACAGCTTCAGCACAATATATGACACCTCCCACTTGTTTTTCCTGGGAGATCTCAACTACAGACTGGAATTACCGGTTGCGCATCCTCACTATGTCGATAGCAAAGGTCCTGGATTCTCCGAGGTGCTATCGTCGGAAAAGATGCGCGAGGACCTCAAGGAATATGACCAGCTCACAATGGAGAAACGCAAGGGAAACGTTTTTGTTGGCTTACACGAAGGTGAATTCTGGAAGTTCAAGTGCAGTTACAAATATCAACTTGGCCATGTTGATAGATACAGGTAGGTAACAAAGCTGTAACTTCGTCCTTGGCTGATTCTGACGCCTGGTTTTCTGTAGTTCGAAACGGATGCCTTCTTGGACAGATCGAGTTCTCTACGCTACCTATTCTGACTCTTCTGAAAATGGTGCTCGAAGCAACATTATGAATGTGTTGTACACTTCAATACCCTCTTATACTACCTCTGATCATGTAAGGTTCCGTTCCTTAACACCAGGACAGTATTCTCATCCTGAATCTAGAAACCTATCGTGTCCCTTCTTTTAATGCCGCCATCTGCAACTAAACATATATATACTCCAAAAATTCAACTTCCCGTATCATATTGTCCTAGACCTGATCCTAATGCTGTTTTCAAGAAATACTTCGGTCGGTGCCTAGACCGTATCATTGGCTTCATCTGGTGGATGCTTACATTACTTGGAGCCGGTTCAGGAGTTGTGGGGGTCTTCAACTTTATTGTCGGACTTGGAGCCTGGACTTGGTTCAAGAGTCAGTCACCATCTAACAGCAGCGTTTGAATGAGAATCACATATGTTAAATATATGTATTTCTTGATGATGAATAAACATTGGTGTAAATATAGGCTTGCACTGTATTATATAATACCATGATTTTAAGTGGGCTGCACTGTTCTCATTTGCTATCATGGCTGTTCTTGCGTCGTGAGTTCTTTTATCCAATGTGTTGCACTGAGACTCATAGAACTATCTAGAATACTACCTGAGCCTATCTATGCACCTGCTCTTTTAGACGACGAGAGCGAGGCTCAACGTCCAGCTCTGACTCAAGTAATCGTTACACGACCTGTAGTTCCTCCCTACGGACAACGGCGAGGTTGGAAGCCATCATCACAAGATGATTTTGGTGTGTGTCTAGTCGCAATTTGTTGAATTGTCTAACCAGATTTTCAGGTGATGGGGGTTCATTTCCTGAATGCCATGTTGCTCAGTACCCGTTAGGTATGGGCAAGCAAAAGGTGTGTTTAGCTTGGCGTAATCTGAACACTAATATATTTCTTCTAGGCTTCTTCTGGAAACACACTTGCCCTACAAGTAGATAGTGATGGAAACGTACGTTACGATGCTATCGCCCATCAAGGTCAACGTGCTGGGAAGATTGTTCAGTCGGAATTCAAAGACCTAGTTCCACTTGCTCATCGCAAGGATTTGAACGATGAGCAACGGGATATGGCGAGGCCGACAGAGGAGGAGGTCCAGGAAACAGCTGAACGGACGAAGGCTGCGTTAGAAAAGTTGGTGAACGGCAAAATCAAGGCAGCACAACCCAAAAATGTACCCGAAGGCCAAGGGAAGACGAGTTTTGTGCGATATACTCCTGGACAGCAGGGGAATGGTGGTGCTCTCAAGCAGCGCATCATCAAAATGACTGAGGTCGCAGAAGATCCGCTGGAGCCACCACGGTTCAAGCACAAGAAAATCCCTCGTGGCCCACCAAGTCCTCCTCCACCTGTTTTACGGAGTCCACCGCGAAAAGCGACGGCAGCAGAACAGAAGGAATGGATGATTCCTCCTTGCATATCGAACTGGAAAAACAACAAGGGGTTCACAATTCCTCTCGACAAACGTCTCGCTGCTGATGGCCGTGGTCTTCAAGATGTGAGTCATTGCTTCTGGCTTTGTTACTTGTTAACACCACCTACTCAGGTTTACATCAACGACAGATTTGCGAAAGTATCTGAGGCATTGTATGTCGCCGACCGTCTTGCCCGAGACGAAGTTCATCAACGCACTCTTATGCAACAGAAACTGGCGCAGAAGGAGAAAGAAGCCAAAGAGGAACACCTACGCAGGTTGGCTCAACGAGCGCGTGAGGAACGCAGTGGTGTCGCACCCAAACCTTCTGCTTTGAGTCAAGCTGCCATGAAATCATCATTGGCAGCGTATGGAAGTGATGGGTCGGGTAGCGAAGTTGAATCAGGTTCCGAGTCGGATGATGATGCCAAGGATGAGAATGCACGCAAGATTCGTGACCAAATGAGGGCCGAGAAGAGGAGGGAACGCGAACGCGAAATGCGTATGAACAATATGGGACAAGAACAGCGGGCAAAGATGCTAGCCCGGCAACAAAATCGCGACATATCTGAAAAGATTGCACTTGGCCTCGCGAAGCCGACATTATCAAAGGAATCAATGCTGGATTCACGCCTCTTCAACCAAGAATCCTTATCGGCCTCCTTTGCAGATGAAGATTCCTATAACCTGTACGATCGCCCTCTCTTCCATGGGTCTACTGCTGCTGCTGCCATCTACAAAGCCAGGGGAAACATTGACGAAGGAAATGATGACTCGTTCGGTGGGGGTACCGAGGAGGGTATTGGGAAAGCCCTCGACAATGACCGGTTCGGTATCGGACGCCCCAAAGTTGGATTTGAAGGTGCTAGCGAGCAGGAAGTCCGTGAAGGACCTGTGCAATTCGAGAAAGATACAAGTGATGTCTTTGGTCTGAATCAATTCTTAGACGAGGCCAAGACCGGGAAAAAACGAGGTCTGGATCAGGAAGTGTGAGTATCAGTTCTTGCAATTAAATTGAGTATTAACATTCTATGCTAGTGGTGGTTCGCGAAAAAGACAACAGCTTGACAAAGCCAATGATCTGGAGTAGTTTACCTTCTGTTGGTTTTGCATACCCTATTATTTTGATTCTGTGTATCATCTGCGTGCCTTCAGTTTCATAGTGTATATTTGTACTCTAAATGGACCGTGGTAACATGAGATGAGATACCGTGAGAGAAAGACCCTTACTGTGACTGGAAGCTTCGTCGAAATTTTGAACGTCACTGAAGTTTTGTCCATTCATCTTTTAATCGTTGGCATGTCGGAACGAGATGTAGGGAGCTCATTTGTAACACCGTCTGGACCTTCTGGTGTGCGAACAACCCTCAAATACATTGGAATACCCACATCTTGGTTTGACAAACGGCCGAAACTTCCTTCGCGTAATTGGCTCATCTTCATTGGTGTTGCCTCGTCTATAACTAGCTACTATATCTATGACCGCAGACAATGCAAGCAAATACGACAGGAGTATATTGACAAGGTCAAGAGTCTTGCCGAATTACCATCCAGCCCTTTAGACAAACCTCGGAAAGTGACCGTGTATGGTAGTAAATGGCCAGGAGATGATGACTATGACCAGAGTTTAAGATATTTCAGAAAATATGTCAAGGTATGTTGGAGGCAAATTCTCTCTCCTGTCTTGTCATTAATGATGAATGTTCTAGCCGATTCTTATCGCGGCTGCTGTAGACTATGAGATGATTGGATCGAAACGACTCGGAGAGCTGTCAAGTCGCGTCGCAGATGACATCCGGCGCCGCCGACGGATGGACCTCGGTATTGACAAAGAAACTGAATTGAGCAAAGCTCTTCCGACATATGAACCACTCGCACAAACACGACAGCGCGAGCTCGAAGGTGGGATTGTCATTGTGGGACGTCCCACATGGAAGGAGTTTTTACATGGCCTGCACCGTGGATGGACTGAAGGCTTGCAGAAAGTTGACGAAGACGAGATATTGGCTCGGGAATTTGAAGTTGATGGTGTGTTTGACGAGCCTGAGAAGCCAAAAATTGAAGCTGAAAGCACGCTCTCACGGACACTGATTTCTTCACCGGTATGGCTGCCCAATCAACTTGATTCACAACAACAAACAGGCTCTTCATCACCTCAGACCCTGAACGCCTCCCCTCCATCTGAAATTCCTCCCCTCCCCCCTATTCTCTTGGTGCCTTTTACCGATTATATCGGTTTTACTCAGATCCCTCTCATGCTTTGGGGTTTTTTCAATCAACGTCATAAAGTACGCTCTGGCTCCGAAGCAGCTTACAATCTCATCATGAAGAACACTCGGCCTATCACCCTTCCAAGTCATGTCTTGGGAGATTCTGGAACCGAAAGCCGACTTGGCACTGTGCAAGGAGACCTGGAATTTGATATACAGGCTGATGCTTACATCAAAATTAATAATATTCCCCATGACATAAACAAAGCCAGGAAACAATACTACGAAGAATTGTCGAAGAAACTGGAGACTGCGAGGGCATTGGCTCATGGAATTCGAGAACCTACTCCAGAAGAGCTGAGCAACCCTCCCCCGACCGAAGTTGAACTTCGACAGGAGAGACTTAACAAAGAACGACGATGGCGGAACGACCTTGCGGGCTGGAACATCGTCAAACCCGGCTCTTCGGTAGCCTGGAATCACCGTCTTTCTTTTGCCATTCAAATTTTCACCACCCCTTCTTCAGAGCATGAATTTGATGACTGACGAACACCACTATTACAGTAACATATTAAGTCTCTAACTGTGTTACCGTTATCATGAATAATATCGTGTAGAGCCTAATCGGTTTCCACGAAACCGCTACACAGCCACTCATCTAACTCCGCAAATTCATCATCCTCCGCAACATGATTTTCATGGTCTGGGACAGCCGATAGAGGTCCTGTACCCAAAACCGAAAATCCCTGGACTGAAAAATTCACAGACTCAGGTTGTGTCGCAGGTAGTCTGGCATCGCCGATGAAAGAATCCACAATTTTGGGAACAGGTGTCCGCGATGAAACTTCCCAATTATGGTTATCAGGGAGAAGGGACAATGGCTGCTCAGGATCAGTCCCATCAAGACAAATCGAATTTACATTGAACTCACATACCTTATCACGTGCTGGATGCATACGAGAGCGTTTACGAGATAGATCCACATCTGGACCTGAATAGTAGACTTCTCTACTTTCTGATTCTGAAGAATGATTCGGGGAAACAGCATTTTTGTTACAGCTAGTTGACTTCCTGCTACACAAGAGATCTTCAACACTGGGAAGGTCCTCGTCGAGATTGTCATTTATAGCATTGCAAGGTATTGTATGTTGAAGCTCAACTTCGGTGAATTGTATCTGAAACATTTCTTTCGTTTTGCGTTTGAGACTACCACGTTCAATAAGTCCAGGCGTGAGTCTTGCTTGTTCCATTTTGAGGCTGTTTTGTATGTCCGTTTGACAATGGAGCTTTTCCAGACCCGACAATTGTTGTTGGGAAGAGTTTTGATCAGTGAATTTTTGCCTCGAAGCATCGTCATTCTTTGAATTCTTGTCCCCTTTCTCGTTTCTCCTTCGATTGACCTTCAGACGAGATCGGCCTTGCCGACAGCTGTGCTAGTTGATCGCATTCTCGAAATATCGAAACAAAGATGCACACACCAGAGATGCAGGCATCTATTTCTGCCCGCGCAAGCGTGATCGCATCTGTTCTTAGTCAGCGTTAAGAGCCATCAAATGACTAAACGGCATAACTGATATTTGCCGCTTGGCAGTTGCACTGAACGTTTTGAGTCTTCGGAATGGCCAAGGGCTGATCTCTTCTTCTGTGCAGCTGTGAAGTAATTCTCAGCTTAGATTCATGATTGCACAAGTACACATACCTTGAATTTCACCTGTGACCTGGACAACATCTGAATTTTCGCTGAAGTCTATTTCCCAGAATTTGGGATCATTCTCAAATTCTTGCAAATCCAAAGCCTTTTTAGAGTAACTCAGTCAGTAAATGGTTTTTTCATCCTGCTCAACGCACCAACGATGCAATGGGACGAGTATCAAGCGTGGGGTATTCATTTAGTGGTACATTCGGTATGACTGCGTGCTTGATGAAGTTCCCTACAAAACATTCCTTGGAAGAGTATTAGCTTTCCATGTGTCCAGGAGATATAAGACGTACAGATGCAATTAAAACTACAATATTTTGGCTGGGTTTTGTGAGCTGGGCGGTAACGATAAACTTTCTTGCCTTCTTGAGAGCCTGAGTTCTATATTTATTCAGCTGTTTAGCGCTCATTAGAGGTGTGGCACATCCACTAACGGCGTTCGGCGAAAATCGACCAAGTGAAAATCTGAGGTGATTGTCAAAATTGTAGTCATGTCATAGTATCGTGAATTTCTCTTGGTTGCAATCGCTTGGTTTGCTAGATTGCATTCGATTGAAATTTCGACATAAATAGATTTTTTCTCTCTATCGAATGCCACAGAAACTTGTTTGACACTTAAGCAGTACTGTGGAACGTTCGCAAGTGAAGCGAGAATCTCATGACCGAACGGATTTTGTCGATTGAGTAGCTGGTAGTTGAGTTGAATATGATTCATAGGATCATGTACAAGCTGAACATACAAGTTCAATACGAGCAGGTGGTTGTTGACGAAGTTGATCCAGTGTAGTTATCCCGTTTTCGGCAAGTATCTGGCTGAATGAGCAAGCAAACCTTCACCAAATAGAATTCTACTTACTTTCAACCTTCAGGCAGCATCTACGTCCTATCCAAACTTTGAGGTGAAAGAAAAACTCACGACTTTTCGCCAATCTGGTCAATCTGTCTGAGTACTGTCGGCCTGTCTTCCCAGGCTTTGGCAACCAAACATCGAGCGCTGGAGAAAAGAGGCTTAGAAGGGCACAAGCAGCCATAAACACTGATTTGTTCACATCTCAAGTCCATGTAAAAGCTGAGTTCCGAGCTTCTTCGTGATTGCGAGCTCAACCACCACTATTTTGTCCATTACCTCCAATCCAGAAATAGGCAAAATATGCTCACCCTTGGCCAGCTTCGGTGCATGCTTGAAGACAATGAGAGCATCAAACTGCGGTTGTGACTCTCCTTTCCGCATCTCCGCGGCATTCAGTGGAATGTTTCCGAGAATGGCCTATGAACTGTGTTAGTCACCGCATGTGCACCTGACCGTGTCCTGACCTGGAGAAGGAGGAATACTTTATCACGCACACTATCGACCTTCGAGATTGAGAAGCGGATGTCATTATGAATGCGTAATTCGTTGTATACCTGCACTTAATAAAAAGAGATGAAATAGCCTTTCATTTGATAATGACCGTACAGTTTTTTCAGAGGCTCTCAGCCGAAGCATGGAGAACCTAAAGAAATCACGCTCAGGAATTGATTCGGATATCAATCGTAAGAGAAGGTACTCCTCAGCACCAGCTATAGCTTCTAGCTGTTATGCCCTTATGAGTTTCGAGGCTCCAGTGATATCGTGTGACGGACGCACGATTTCTCGTAAACTTGGCTTTTCTGGAAGATTCATGAGGCCCTCCATCTGTCTATATATCAGATGAAAGGAAAGGATTGTCTGTGACACTGACCGTAGATTTGCGCACATAAAACTGATCAGTAGATCAATGATATTTCGCGGTTACTCTTATCACCAAATACCTTGGACATTATATCTCCAAATTCAGTGGACTCTATTGTATCTTCGGAGCCGGTGGCATTGCGTAGTATCAGATTGCTGGACTCTAATTCACCGATATTCTGGAGTATGATCTCGTCTAATTTCTCCTTCCAGCCTTTCCCTCTCTCTTGCTTGATGGCGTAATAATCAGGGTTTTGCTGTAGACGTTGGTATAAGAATGAACTGCGAATCCAGTCTTTTGCAGCTTGCACGCCTGTGATTGTTCCTAGAGCAATTTCTGAGTTGAGGTGTTCAAGCATATTATGATGTAAGGAGCTCTCCAAAATTGTTTCCCCCTGAGTCAACGCTTGGTATTTGCTAACCAACTGGGGTTCGCACATGATTATTGCGACCCCGTCTTTGTCTAGATTCTGAATAAGTATGAAGAAAGAGAAAACAAACAAAGGGTTCACCAAACTGAGGACGGCCCTGAATAATAAGAAATTCAATACTGAAGAGGTGTAAGGGAACCAAATACGAACGGCACGTCCAATCATCTGCATTACATCCAAATCACTATATTCAACGTTCGCGTTATTCTGAAATAGTTTTACTCCTCTGATAACTACTGTGTGGGCGGCTTTGATATCATATGTAAGGCTCCTGGGTATTGCGATATGTAAGAAGCCTACGAAGGTTGACACCAACAGAGAGCGTCTATGCATCTAGTCAACGGTGCCCATAGTTGGTGAATTAGCTTATTTACCGATGTTGCGACAAGGATGCGCAAGATACCATCCAGAAATAAATCCTCAGTAAGTCGACGATCCTCAATTCCCAGGCCGGCGTGATGAACGCCGATTCCGTTTGTTGCGAGTTCTTTGGAGATGTGATAGATGAGAAAATGTAGACCAGGGTAACGAGGATGCTACCTCGTAAACGCTTATCCTGAAACTGGGAACTAAGTCTGTCCAGAATCAAGAGAAAAGTAGAGAACTCAAAGTTTCTAACGACGGACCGTGAAGCCCGAACCCAAGGCAGCCTCCCCTTTTGTTTCTCAGCTTCTTCGTACGCTTTCAAGAGAGTTGTTGCTGTCTTCAGCGTGCCTACACCAGGAATTTCATACAATTCTATAGAAATGAGAATATAAATCATGCACCTTGGCGAGTAGAACAAAAAATAAGAATCGGTTTCATGACTGAATGCTGTTGAAGGACAGGGAAAAGCTGAGTGTCCAGAGTAGTAGCATATTGGAACTCATTTTGTTTAGGCGAACGAGGTACACCAATCACAAAACGTGCCAGCTTGCAGGGGCGATACTCTTCACCAAACTGAAAAAAATGCGCTCGTCGGGTAACTATAAACTCTTGTGACGATCACCTCACCTTGAGAACTTTACAAACCACATTAGCTTCACGATTGGTACTTATCCAGTTGGCGATGTCGTGAATATTGGGAACTGTGGCAGAGACCATGAGGAATCTCAGTGAGTTGTTACGTGCTTTCATTCGTGAGATAATGACTTCCAGGGTGCTTCCCCTGTTTTCGTTCAGCATATGTACCTGTGAAAGTGATTCTAGGTATTATCATAGAGAAAATATGAGTAACTTCACTTCATCCACCAGAAATAACCTAATTCGGGCAAGGATATCGTTATTATCTTGCCTATCAATAATTTCAGAAATGCCAACAGGCAAATCAAGAAGCATTAACGTTTACCAGGTGCGTGTCAAACTATCCCATTTTTCCGCCTTCGGTATCAATCAAATGAGAAGACAAGATCAGGGAAGAAATGGCAGAAATAAACCGTTGTGATACTAGATATTGTCAGTAAGAAGTCTGAGGGCAATTGAATAAAGTACATGATGGTACTCTTTTTTGCTTCTCCCCAGGCACCTTTGCCAAGATGCACAGTATCACCAGTGAGTTCACATGCTAAGAGTGTCTTAACACGATGATGGTCTACTTGAAATATAAGATTCACTCTTAATCCCCAGGGGTTCAAATTTCGTGACCCAGTCACGGTGCCTCTCAGAACATAAAGCCTGGAACATGTCAGGTGTCAATCGAGGCACAGAATTGAAGGAACCTTTGTTGGCGCGATATAGACAATTCTTGATTGCCTCAGTTCGGGCTGGCTCAGTAATGCAACTATAGCAAGTTCAAAGAGGACTGTTTTGCCGCTTCCAGTGGGCGCTAGGGAACTGTCAAGGACAGACAAGAATATAGACGAACAAAAGACAGACCGCTAACCACCTATAATCCATAGCACGTAATTGAATGCACGCGACAGGACTACTACTTACCAAGTCATGACCTGAAGATGTGATCTACAAATGCATAGTAAAATCGGTGCTGGGCGAATATAACACATTACCCACATAATCAAAGCAATGCGATTGCATAGCATTGAATGCTCGAAATTTGAATATTCCACGAAACATATCAGCTTCGTATTGTGTCCTCTTAGCGTAGATCTATCTATAGGGAACGCACACATACGAAGATCCATCACTGGCCTTCTCTCGAAGAGAGGCAACGGGTCGCAAAAACCTTTCGTTTCATCAGAAATTCTAGGACTCTCGGTAAACCTGGTCTGAGTCCAGTATGGATGATGTTCGGTTCTGAAACGTGCAAGAGCTGAGAACACGACGGGTTAGCTCCTAACTCGACAATAATCAATGATAAATATACGAGGATTTTCTAATGTTGCCTGTTCTGTAGTAGTCTGTGGATGCTCTATCGTTCCTGTTAATATTTCTTCATCATACGACCGAGTATCCGCGTCAGATCCGAAGTGATGGCCTAGAGTGTGGTTGAGATCGTGAACTTGCACTGAGTGCCCAGAAAGAGAAGGAGAAGACATCACTAGAAGTAGGTTAGTCTAAAAAATAATGATTCAGATAGCATATACCCACATAACTCGTCCATATAATCATCGAATACATCTGATGATGGGGCAGCTGAAACCAGAATGTTACTCCCGTCAGGATGCATATCAATGTTACCGAGATAATCATATTCATCATGTGGATTATAGAATCGATAGCCACTCATGAGGACCTATTGGATAAGCTCATTACCTGCAATCTAATACGCGCGACGTGATGCCCGTGACGTCGCGCCGAAGAATGATCAGATCATGTGAGAAGAGTGTTCTGTACGACCACTCTCCGCAGTATAGATATGGCTTCTTCGCATACCGCCCAACAACTTGCTTCACAGAAAGAAGTGGCTCGAAAACTGGAGGAGTATATCGAGAAGTAAAATAGAGATCAGAATGATTCCTCTTGTCCCCTAACAACACCTCTTGACAGGATCCACTACTCTGACCGTTATTCTGATGAAAACTACGAATACCGCCATGTAATCCTTCCCAAATCACTCCTCAAAATAATCCCAAAGCAGTATTTCTGTAACGATTCGGGCACACTACGTTTATTAGAGGAACACGAATGGCGGGGGATTGGTATTACGCAAAGTCTTGGCTGGGAGCACTACGAAGTTCACGGTAGGTAGAAAGGAGCTGAAACTATTATCTTCCTCGTTGATCCAGTACAGCGCCTGAACCCCATGTTCTCCTCTTCCGTCGAGCAAAGAATAATGAGCCATCAAACCCCGCGAGAGGTAAACTGGTTACGGAGACCATTCGCAGGAAGTGACTTAATCTTAATCCAGGCAAGGACTGGATGTATTCACACTATTCGTATTGGTAGTATGTTTATGAGGCACTCATTTTCATTCGTGGTTTTCGCTGTGTTTTATAACTGTCATATTTGAATAGTTGTCCGTGCAATATCCACTCTAGTAGAGCTGGTCTTGATTCAAGATCACCCATTCAAAGAATGAAATTATGATAGATCTAATCTACTTAGAATTTAGAATTAGGAAGGTCAGCCCACTGTGCCATGGGGCCAGGGTCAACGGAAGGGCTTAAGTTCTGTTTGAATGCATGCACATCCTTGATGTATGTTGCTTTGGGAAGTGTGGGATTTACATCTTCCCCCTCTATTGGATGCTTTATTGTGCATGGGTGAATTTCAGCTAGTAAGGTCGCCATATCTTTCCGTCCTGCTAGTTCGGCCGTCCAAAACTGTATGAAATCGGGAAGCATCGGTAGTCCATCCGAGAACAACTTCCCCTCGTCGACCTCACTACAGTTGAAGCCTGCTAAACGAAGCTTCTGCTGGAACGCTTGTGATGCTGCCTCACTCACTTTCCTGATACGAGGCTTCTGAGCAACGATGTGAACGGATAGTTTGGCGCGAGTGAGGGATTGTGGATCAATGTGGGTTCGGAACAGGTGAACAACATCAGTTTTTTGAATGGAAGCCAAAAGCTCGGCGTCCTGATGACCTATCAAATCATGAGATTGAAGAATTTTGTGTGAGATGAGAACACACGTCTCAGGAAATCCCAGTGGCAAGAAGTGACATGAGTCTGAAAAAGTGATGTTTCTTCAGAAAGATTTTTGACAATCTCGAGCCATTTCTTCCTAAGGCTCGCTTTGTGCTCTTCTAGCTCTTCTGCGGCCATTTCATCTAATCTAGACCTCATTTCTTCAAGGAATTCCTCTACTTTTTGCTCCAAATAACCTGGAGTTTTCTCGCTCTGGACTACAATCCGCAGGCCTTGTTCGCTGGATCCTGAAAGATTCCATGTACCAGCGGAGACAATATAGCCCAGTTGTTCTCGAGTGCGAAGGACATTGAAGGCGGGCTCGGCCAGAATTTGTGTTAATAATGCTGCAGCCACGCGAAGCCGTCGATCCGCAATTGACCCGTAGTGGAGATAGTATGTTAGGGCTGAGTTGGCTTGATTTTGATTCGGCAACGGAAAAGACCAGATGTAATTAGATGCTGATAGATAATGTCAAGAAACGTCTATGCACCTGAGGACACCGCATACCTGGAGGAAGAATTAAGGCTCGTTCGTTCAATTGCGTCTGGGACAAGATGGTAGCTTGGAGGTCTTCTTCAACTATATCTGCAATTTTGAGTGCTTCCTGAAAAAGGCCGTGAAGTATTGTTCAATCCAGTAGAAAGGGAACATACATCCTTATAAATATTCCCGGTAACTAGCATTCTCAAATGTACATTCGAACGAAACTTTTTGACATGCAAATGAATCTCCTCTGTTGTTATAGCTAAAATAGATTAGTCTCCATTGTGGGAAGCAGAATAAGATACACACATGGAAGTTCTGCCAATTGTTCTTCAGTGGTCCATTGTCTTTCGGATAGCAGATAACGTCCAAAGTAATCTGATATCGAATATGATTGTCCAAGGAAAAAGTTGCCCCATTCTCTTGCAACCTAGATGAAAGTGAGTAAAGCTGCTGAATGCTCTTCACTGAGTACTTGACAACCTGCTCTTTCATGACTGCCAAACGATCGGGCTTAACTCTAAGTTCTCTCGCTTTCTGCATGACAACCTGAATGAACGTGGCTAAATTATCATTATATCCTCCCATGAAGACGTATAGCCCGGTGGTTGTATCGCTGAAATGATAAGACAAACCAGCAAGATCCGCATCATACGCGAACTCGGTCAATGCATCATTGACAAGGTCAGCATAAAGCCTAGATGAAAGCTCAGGTAATGTCTCGTATGATGTAATGAAATCAGGTACCTAGTTAGCACCGCCGCTCGAGGAGTAGCATAGCTTGCTGGACTACAAAGTTCTAAGTCAATGTGGTTCTACAGTTTTATCAACGCTCACCTTCGGATATCAATCGTAGCATAAGCTTTTGGGATCCAGAATCTGTCGTCTTTTTTATGCCATAGAGTAGTTAAGGGGCTCTGGCGGATCATGTAGGGACGTTCTGACGGCTAAAATTGTATGAGATTGACCAAATTATGCTTTCATGCTGCTGCTAGAAGTACCTTGGTTATTTCACGTTTCTCGACATTGAGATTTACGGGTATAAACGCATTAGGTCCCGGCAAGAATAGTTCTGGGATATCATTCGCTTCTTCTGCCTAATCGCAGAATCAATTTCGTGATCAGGGTGGCAATCGCAACAGACCTGATCAATAAAACCCTCTTCGAAACGGACCACATTGTAGTCTGTACCATACCAGGGTTCCTTTACCCATTGCAAACCTGATCGAACCCTCCTATGTTCACCCTCCTTGGCCATGAGAAACGAGCGGCTTTCTGATATCCGAAATGAGTCCAAGTATCGACGAATAGTGACTTCTTCATGCCCACTTCCCTCATACGTACCCCATTCCCTTATCAGTTGCGGGCCACTGAGCAGTTGCTTAGGAGGGAGAGGCCAGCTCATATGTTCCGCAATCCAGGTAGCATATTTATCGGGACGCCTTTTTTCAGCGAACTGAAATCGTACAGATGAGAGTGTGGCCATCTCTTTCTGGTGGTAAGCCTCAAATTTGGCAGTCCTAAGCAGGGAAAGATATCGGAACACGGCCAATATTACGGATCGATAATTTCCTACAAGACGTCTTCAGTGGGAATAATGCCAGGTTTTGCGAACGCACTGAATCCGTCTTCTGTTAAGTACATATTAATTTTGAACACAGCAAATGCTCGGGCCAAGTTCTGCTCCCCGGAGGAGAGCGAATTTATCCAGCCTTTGCCTTTCAGGTAAGAATGCAATGATCCTGGACCCTCATGACCGACTAGATGGGAAATAAAAGTAGCTGGTTTATAGCACCATAAGGGAGGTTGATATTCCAGCGGAAATTGGATCTCCAGTGCATGAAAATCCATGATAGTTTGCACCGAAACTAAAGTCTGTTCTTTATTGATCAGCATGGTTCACATTATCTTTGACACATACCCCCTTTTCATCACATCCCAGAGGTTGATCATTGATCATTGGCAAGGGGTCCTTCCCACGGTTTGGCACAAGAGAAAATAATTTTGAACTTAGATTCGTCAATTCATCCAACGACTCTGACGAAGGTATTCAGATCAAGATGATTGAGCAGACATCGGCACACCTTTTCCAATGATACAAAGATTCATACGGCTGGCACAATACTCCTCGGTCCACCATCCTATCAGTCGCCGGCGGATCTCACGTCCAACTACGCCACCATCAGCATCGGTCTCCGAAGGAACAGGAGAGAGAAATCTGGATGAAGGGTTAGATAGTGCAAGATTGACATCGACTGATGAAACCAGGTTCAACGTCTTCTGTGCCTTGACTTCTCTTGCCGCCTTTGACAGACTATCACGGTTACCAGATCCGAATTTGCTCCAAACATGACCGTCTTTACTTAGATGCTTGCCTAACTGGAATATACGCCAAACATCAGTCTGATGGTTCTTCTTGTTCTCTGAGTCGACCGCATTCAGTTCTCGAGAAGTACAGGAAGGCGAAAAGAGAGGCGAATGAAAAAAACAAGAGAACCGTTTAAGGGCATCAGCCAAAGCCGATATGGTAACGGTGAAATGATAATTGGTATTTGTGGTTGAAGTGTATGCGTTGGATACACCGTTATTTTTTGAGAGATACTATCAGGTTATAAGCAAATACTTGATAATGAATGGGACCAAAACATACTTCCTGGTATTCATTCTCACGAGGAAATTGCTCAGTACCCTGCTAAGTTCAGCAACAGAAAATTCGAGTTGATGAGTGTGCATCTGTACCATAAACAAAAGATGCTCGCAGAAATGAGCAAGGCCGGGCATGTCTAGCTATTATCGAGCCTGTAAGATAACTTGTCCTGAAAACATATCCGAGGAGACATACAGGGTCGTGAAGATGACCCACGGCAACATCAAGACTTGCAGCGGCTTTATCTGTCTCTATGTCATGAATCAAGGTTACTTTCAATCCATTTTCCAACTGGATGATGCGATATTCTCGTTCATCTCTTGGAGATTTTTCAACTGGCTTTGTAAACACTGAATAGGGAGGTATAGTCGCATCTGTTGGGATGATATGTTTCCAGTCAGGCCCAAGAGAGGTCATTGAAGAATAGGTATTGAAACACTGAGGATGGTAAACCTGGTACAATGCTGCTCGATGGCGGAGTAATGGTGCACATCCAAGTCTGAACATTTGACATCAACCTGTCAAGCACCTTCCAAATTAAGCCATTGTTCAGCTATGTGGCCTAGTTTTTGTCACCCACACCTCTGTCACATCTTTTATTAGTTAGATCTACAAATTTAGCAACTATTTTTTACCCAATAAATATTTAAAAATTCATGCTGAGTCAAGACATGACACAATAAAAATACAAACATGTGTTATGAATTGCCACCTGAGGAACTTAGCCAATGTGACTATTTTCTTTTTCTTTTTTTTTTTATCAGATGCATGGGAAGGAATTGCCTGATTAGGAGATAGTGACTCAACTTTACAGATGAGTATAAATAGTAAATGTTGTAGAGACTCAAGTTGTGGTTGTGTTAACCTTAACCCAAATCTTACTCTTTATCAGAGTAGACAAAAAGAACTTGTTAGAGTTCTCACTAATTCATTGTACACTACTTATACATATTCAACTGTTTGTTCTTATTTACTGATCCGAGCATATTACCTAATTAAAGAAAATAAATATTGACTTAGGGGAAAATTGTAAGGATCTTGGTTGTGGTTGTGTAACCTTGACCTTAATCCCATTCTAAGTCAGAGTTAATAAAGACTCATTAAAGTCCTTACTTAATTGTGATTGCTACTTATACATGTCCAGCTATTTGTACATGTTTACTGATTTGTTGTCATTACATAATTAAATAAAAATGAAAAGAAAAATAAATAATGACTTAGAGAATTTGAGTGGTTCATGATATCACCTCCCTCTCAAGGGTCCTTGTCCCGAGAACTTCTTCATAGTTTGTCATATGGGTCCCTTAAGTCTCCCATATCGAGGTTTTCATCCTCCAATTCTTCTAAGTATTTCCTATCTTCTTCTATTCTCTATGTCATAAATCGTCCACCTGAACCAAGAATAGTAAGGTTAGAAAGATGGAAAGAAAGAGAGCTATTCTTGGATGGACTAGACGAAGGATTCTAAATATAGAAAAGAGAGATAAAATAAAATAAGATGGGATCACATGACCTAGTCACATGATAGGTCACATGATGGAATCTTCTAGAAGAATT
>Ga0153957_100006_pt1 | contig 148386 bp, 166 predicted proteins | sample TSFL041MetaG_FD_104745 | JGI IMG/M metagenome (GOLD analysis project Ga0153957, IMG submission 104745) | Attine ant fungus gardens microbial communities from Florida, USA - TSFL041 MetaG | ecosystem: Host-associated > Fungi > Mycelium > Unclassified | place: USA: Florida, Wekiwa Springs... | reverse complement strand
GAACTAAGGAATATAATGCTAAGGATGGCATGTCCCAGAACAGTGATTAGTAAGCATGACTCATCATATTATAACTTGCAAAGAAAACTATTAGTAGAGAGATAAGAGAGGAAACTTAGTCTGCAAGAAAAGAATTCACAACAAACTCTTATTAGCAAAGAATGAAGAGATACCAGTAGTAGTACTAAGAGCATTGTTATAAGTAAACTCTGCAAAAGAAATTAACTCTGACTAGTTATTCTGTTGATAGTTGTAATATACTTGAAGGTACTATTTCAAAGTCTAATTTGTATGTTCTACTTGTTCATTAGCTTCTGGATGATATTCTGATATGAAATGAAGTTGCATAGAGCAACTCTAAGTAAGTGAAAGAAATAGGAAATCAATTCAGATCCATAGTCAGACATAATATACAATGGAATACTATACTTAGAGAAAACATGTATAACAAAAAGTCATGCCAACTCAGCTAAAGTAATAGTGCCATGAATAGAAATGAATATAGCTTGCTTCAATAACTAGCCCATAATAATGAGAATAGTATTGAACCTAGAAACTGGAGAAAGTTTTTCAATGAAATCTATTAAAATGGAATTCTATGGATGCTCTGGAATAGGGAGTTATTTTAATGATCTATATAGCTTATTGTAAGGAACAGTCACCTGAGTAATTCAGATAGGCAGCTCCCAACTCTAAGTCAGAGTAGACAAAGAGAACTTGTTAGAGTTCTCGCTAATTGGTTCAGCTACTTATACACAAATGTATATTTACAAATATTTGTCTAGCTATTTTATCTTGTGCATCTCTTTTGAGTCACAATGTCCTATACATATTTCATATTACCTAATTAAAAGAAATAAAATAATCTGCCACTGTAGATTGTCTAGCTTGTTTACTGTTTTATAACACTTATAGTGTTGTGATTTAGATTGCATATAGATAACATACAACTTGCAAAATTGTTGAATATTGGATCAGATGTTTGGTCAAGTATAACTATATTGAATGAGTTTCAAAGTTCAATTCTATCCAAAGTATTTGACTAAAATATAATTATGATGGTACTAAAGAACTTAAAAACATAAATTATTGTTTGGAGGCATATATATTTTACTATCAAGTTGCAGGAAACTTTTGGTATTGATAGATCAATGTTCTTCAAGACAAGCTAGCTAAAGCTACAATTTGTTTATAAGTAAAGACTGGACAGAAATTATGAGGGTTCACTAAAGTATAGCCATTATCCTCTTCTTTTGAATAGATATTCCATTGTCTAATAAAAGCATTTAGTTTGGTTCTGAGTCAATTAGAATAGAAGCATATAACAGAATTAAACCAAGAGAAAAACTCTGACCATTTAGCCTATTAGTAAGTAAAAACCTTGGTGGTTGAAAAATATTCAAGATTTTTGTGGTTTATTACCATGTCAATTAGAGATTCAGATCCTTCAAGGTAGTTTTGCTAAATTCCAAAAGCTTTGAATATGATGAGTAGTTTTTTATTATAGATATCATAGTTGAGTTCATGGGAAGTGAAGGTATGGAAATAAAAAGCTACTAATTTGATTATTATCAGTTATGATAGAGAGAATTGTTGTCATGTATCACCTTTTCTCTATAAGTTAATATTTATTTTTCTTTTCTTTTCTTTTTATTTAATTATTTAATACCTTTGGATCAGTAAATAAGGACAAACAATCAAACATGTATAAGTAGTGTGGACAATATAGCAAGAACTCTAACAAGTTCTCTTTGTTAAACTCTGTATTACAAAAGGTCACTTACTGATTTGTGATTGGATTTGAGCTTTAGAAGTTCTCAAGAGCAATTTAGAGTAAGCAACAAAAGATGTTGCTAAGTCTAAGATCTAATCCTCAGACTATAAAGCCTTATATACATAAATAGATAGTCTGTACACCTGGATAGAGCATCATATGTTCTACTGCCTATCATTCTACATATGGCAGTCCTTTTGTGTTCAAAATAGCAATAACTTAACCATAAAAGGAGCAGTCCTTGTTTGTGTTCAAGGATTGATGTGTATTTATAGATAATAGATCAGTATCATGCCAAACCTTGAGGTCCTTGTATCTTCACAGGATCTTATTACCCTAAGGTCTATTTATGGTTGTTAAAAGTATATTGAAGAGAGCTTCCATGTACATGTAGGAGCAAATGTCCATGTTCAGTGGTTCCTGAGATATCTGCCAATCAGTGTCCAGCACTGATTAACTGATATTTTAATGAGTACTAATTGCTTTGACATGTTTTGGACATCATTTGAAAGGTCTTCTTAAGGGCTTTCAGATGTATCTTATGCTGTGGGAATTATGCAAGTATTTGTGAAGTTATGGCTAAATGAAGTTTGTGACACACTGACTTAGAGTTATAAAGACTCAAGTTGTGGTTGAGTAATCTTAACCCAAATCTCACTCTTTATCAGAGTTGACAAAGAGAACTCATTAGAGTCCTTGCTCATTTGTTGTATACTACTTATACACATTTGACTATTTACTTTTGTTTACTGATCCGTTGATATATAATAAAAGAAAAGAAAAATAAAAATAAAAGAAAAATAAATATTAACTTAGAGAAATTTGGTAGTTCATAATACTACCTTTCTCTCAAGGGTTCTTGTCCCGAGGACTTTTTTTATAATTTGTCATATAGATTTCTTAAATCCTCCATATTTTGCTCTTCATTCTCTAGTTCTTCCAAATATTTTCTGTTCTCCTCAATCCTCCATCAGTTTTCCTCATCTTTTTTTTTATTCCATTCTTTAATCTTTTCTCTTTTGTATTTGTTCTTTTCCTCTTTTATTCTTTTCAAGAACAGATTTTTGCTGTATCTTGAGAATAGATTTCTTTTCCACTTTCTTCAATTCTCCTTTATTTTCTTCCAGTACTCTTGATCATACCTCTTATTTCCCTACCCATATAGCAATTTTGCAGTATATCTTCCTGGCAATTCTCTGCCAAATGTTTTTTTATCTTCTTTAGCCTTTTGCTATCTTACTTTTTCTTCTTCTTCTCTACTGTAGTTTCTTTTGAACTCTTCTACCAATTTCATCATGTTCTTTAGATTTTCCTTGTTCTTCCAAGTATCTTCTTCCACTGTGTATCTCTTCCATAGTACTAAATACTTCTCCTTTCCTTGTATCTTTTTCTTATTTATCATCTTTTCAACTTCCCATTCTTCCTCTTCCTCGATCACCACTGGTTATGACATTTTCTTCCTTTGGTCTTTTACTTGTGATTTGTATCTTTGTATTCTGCTCATGTTAACTACTGGATGTATTTTTATTATAGTTAGCAAGTCTAATTCTACTACATTACTTGAAATTATTGCTTTCACCCAGTAGGGTCCTACAAAGCACTCTGTAAGTTTCTTCATACATTTTCCAACCATTTGATACTTCAGGTCCTTGGTGCTGAGTAGTACCAAGTCACCTACTTGATACTCCTCTACTTCTCCTCTCCCTCTATCTGCATACCACTTCATGTCCTCTTGTGCCTTCTGTAGTACTGCTTTTGCTTCTTTTTGCACATTTTGCATCTTTTTCATAAATTTCTCTGCTCCCTTGTACTTTTCCTTCTTTCTTATTTCAAACCTTATTCTCAGATCTTGTCTCTAGTTCACTTTGAAGGGCAACACTTTTGTTCTAGTGTGCACTTTATTATTATATGCGAACTCAGCCATTCCTAACCATTCTGGCCATTATTCTTGTTGATGATCTATAAACATGCAGAGGTATTGTTTCAATTCCTGGTTCATTCTTTTTGTCTGGCCATCTGTTTGTGGATAGAATACTGTAGACAGTTTTGTTTTGATTCCTAGTATACAATTCAATTTTCTCATAATACCTGCTACAAATTGTGGCTCTTTATTGGAAATAATACTATCTGATAGTCTATGCAACTTCCAGACATTATCTCTAAATAATCATGCTAAGCCCTCTGCACTAGCTTTCTCAGTAGTAGATACAAACTGAGTCATTTTTGTGAATCTGTCTACTATCACTAAGATTGAATTGTATCCTTGTGCTAAGGGTAACTTTGTAATGAAGTCGGCACTGATATGAGTCCACGCTCTTTTCAGAATCAAGTTTGGTATTAGTTTTTCTACTGGTAGTTGTGTTCGATTCTTATTTCTCTGGCAGGCATTATACCTCTCTACATATTGCTTCACTTCTCTAGTAACCCCTGACCACCAGAAGTTCCTTGTTACTAGTTTAGCAGTTTTCCACTGCTCTCTATGTCCTTTTATAGGTGTATTGTGATATAGCCTAATAACTTCTGCCCTCAATTTATCATCCCTTGGAACATACACCTTCTTTTCCTTTAGCATCAAACTATCCTCCTAATACTACTCTTTATCTCTCAGCATTTTCACTCTTGTCCATTTCATCTCTTCTACCGCTTTCATCACTTCATCATCTCTTGCTTTATATTTCCTTACTTTGTCTAGTAAGTCTACTCCTTCTATTATAACTTCTGTGACTCTGACTCTCTTTGCCTCCAACCACTCTTTCTTTACCAATACTTGCTCCTCATTGTCTTTCTTCACTCTAACCTCCCAATCTGGCCTTCTACTCAGCCCATCTGCTTTACCCATCTTACTTCCTGAGATGTGTTTTAATACAAAGTCGAATCTGGACAAATATAAAGCCCATCATACTTGTCACCAATTTAGCTTTTGGTTAGTCATAAAGTATTCCAAATTTTTGTGGTCATTCCATACTTCGAATTTACTTTTCGTTCCTTCCAGGAAGTGTCTCTATGCCTCTAAATAGCATATTATTACTAGTATTTTTTTGTCATGTATTTCATAATTTCTCTTCATTTTGTTCAATAACTTAGAAATATATGCCACCGGTCTCCATTTATTGTCTTCACCTTTAATAGAAAGAACTCCTCCTGTTGCAAAGTTAGAGGTGTCTGTCTCCACCCTGAATTCTCTATCTAAGTCTGGCGCCACCAATAATAGTCTACTAGTAAAGACTCTTTTTAGCTGTTCAAATGCATTCTGCTGCTCATTCATCTACTTCCACTTTTCTTCCTTCTTTATCAAGTCATTTAAGGGTCATGTTAACTTTGCAAAATCCTTTACAAATCTTCTGTAGTAGTTTGCTAGACCCAGGAACTTTCTGACATCTCTCACTGTCTTTGGCACTGACCAATTCAGTACTCCTGCCACCTTATCTTTCTCTATTTCAATTTTTCCCTAACCCATTACTACTCCTAGGAAATTCATCTTCTATACTTTTCACATGTATTTCTCTGGTTTCACATATAAATTGTTCTCTTCCAGCCTTCTCAATATGTAGTGAGCGTCGATTGAGATAATCTTAACTCACACTCTAAGTCAGAGTTGACAAAGAGAACTCATTAGAGTCCTTGCTAATTGGTCTAACTACTTATATATGAATCTTTGTTTACTAGTACTTATCTACTAAAATTATCTTGTGGACTCCTTTTGAGTCATAGTGTTCCACATACTTTATGTTATTACATAATAAATGAAAATGAAAAAGAAATAAAATATTCTACTGCCGTAGATCTCCTAGCTTGCCTGTTGTTTTATTACATAACACCTCCTCCACTATTTCATTCTGTCCCTTCTCTGTCTCTATTCTCACTAACATATCATCCACAAATACCACCACCTTCCCTTCATTAATCATGTCTCTCAGGATTTCATTCATTATACCCTAAAACGTAGTAGGCAAATTTGTTATCCCAAAAAACATTATCAATTGCATGATCTCATACCTTTCTAGCTGGTATCCTTTTCAATTCTACCTTCCCAAACACTTTCAACCATTTATGGAATCTCCTAGGTACTATTTCTTCTACTTTTCTATGATCTGCTTCTATTTCTTTCTCTCTTCCCCAGTCTTCCTTCTTATCCACTACCCATCTAATGATCTTCCTTTCATCTTCTCTTGTTTCTTTTCTTCCTTTTATTTTAACTGCTTTTCCACACAATGATGGACATTTTATCATTCTCACTTCTCCTTTTTCCCAGTCTATTTCTGGATTATGAGCTGCCAACCATGGCATGCCCAAGATCACATCCATCTTCCCCAATTCACATACATCCATTCTGACTCTCTCTATATGTCCTTTGTAGAACATGTTCACTTCTACCTCATAAGTAATTGCACCTCTACTATTACTGGTGCCATCTACATTTCTCACTTATAGAGGTTGATCCAATTTAATCAACCTGTATTCTCCCTTTTGAGCTAAACTCTTGCTCATAAACATTTCTGTTGCTCTACTATCAAGCAGTGCTTTCACTGTCCTTCCTTCATGTATATCTTCTCGATACCCATGTTCATTCATACTTCTCTTAGAGGTTTAAATGTTCACCTCACTTCTCTCACTTTGTTATGATTCACTCTGACACTTATTTTTTTCTTTATTATTTTAATTAATTAATGATAGTACGATTTAATAAACACAACACAAGAATGTCATAATATATAAAAGTAACAAGCATGGGAAGATCAAGTAATGATATGGAATAGATTACATGCCTATTAGGCAGTTGCTATGTATGGGAGAACATGTGGGCAGAAGCTGTCTGATATGGGGAATTACTCAGGACTTGACAGATGGTAGTTAATAAATACCTTGTTCTCTCTTAAAATAGTCTTAGTATAGCCACTTGTAATTATATAAATAGCTAGGCAATTTGTAGAGAGAACTCTATTGAGTTCTCCTCATCTTTAACCTCATACCTTCTGAGAGAGATCTGGGATTGTCCCATGGGTCCTAACACGCTTCCCCTGCCTTCTGATTGACATTTTCTGCCACTTTTCTCGGATCAGTGATTCCAGCCCTCCCTTTCTGGGCCCTAGGTACTGTCTGTTCCAATTTTCCTCCTCAATTCCACCACAGCATTTTCTTTTCTGTCTTACAAGGTGGACAGAAAATCTCTTCTTTCTTGTTTCACTCTGTCTTCCAAATAACTGCATCTTTTCCTCCATATATACTGTACTTTACCCTCTCTGCTCTTCCACTTTCTGCTTCTCTGTTCCTCCAGTTCTACACTTCTTTGTAGCTCCCACACCATATATTACTCAACTGCACTTTTCCCAGGAAACTCTGTTCCCTGTTTTCTTTTGTTTTTGTCCCCTTATAATCATATCCTCTACACTCTACAAAAGTTATGACCTCCCATTTTGTTGTCCATCCTTCCATGCTCATTCTTGCTTCCCTTGGAGACAGTTCCCTCACTTTACTATGCTCTTTTACTTTCTTCCATACTTCGTACAGCAGTGTCGCTTCTTCCTTATTTTTCTCTTTTATTTGTGGATACTCCCACTTCTTGTGCCTTTCCTTTCCACACTTAAAGCACTGTGGTTTTTTCTCTATAACCTCCTGTCTCCTCAGCTCTTTTACTCTACATTGTATTACTCAATTCTTCAATATCTCAAATCTATTTCCTTCCTCCATCTTCTTCTTCTATTTTCCTTTCTTCCTACAATTTTGGGCAAAATGCCTGAACTGCTTACAACTCCTATATATCCTCTCTTCTCTTTTTTCTAACACTGCCCTTAATTTGGCAAGAGCATGTCTTTTGTTGAGCATATTGCTTATGAGTTTGTTGTACTGTTTCAGAGACATGATGTTATGTTCTGAACAGGTGAGATAATTTGTTTTTGTAAAAAAAAAGATTTTATTTCTTGAGGGTGCATCATCTTCTTCTTAGGGCTTACAGTACGTCTGCTGGGGTGCACAAGTCTTCTCCTAGCTAGGTGCCTACTGTCTTACCGGCTACTGTCCTAATAATACTGTGGTTATCATTCCAAGAAGAAGATCCCTACACTAATCGCCTTCTTAAATAGTCACAATACCTAAGCTTGGTATTACACTGCCACTGTTAGTCCCTAACTGACTAATAAGTCCCTTTAAGCTTAGAGCCTAGCTATGTCATAGTGGTTGTCGATCACGATGATCAATGTACTAAGAGTGATAAGAGTAAGTGTTGACAGGGATCGAGGCAATCAGTGTCAGAATATGGAAACAAGTTCTAGTGTAAAGACTCAAGTTGTAGTTGAGTAATCTTAATCTGAATCTCACTCTTTATCAAAGTTAACAAAGAGAACTTATTAGAGTCCTTGCTCATTTGTTGTATACTACTTATACACATTTGACTATTTACTCTTGTTTACTGATCCATTGATATATAATAAAAGAAAATAAAAATAAAAATAAAAGAAAAATAAATATTAACTTAGGGAAATTTGGCAGTTCATAACAAGAGTAGGATTAAGGTTAAGGTCATTTAATCTTAACTAAGATCCTTACAATTGTAATAAGAGCGTAATCAGAGATATTAGATTCTACAATTAATTGAACATTGGAAACCTAATAGATAAGGATCAAAGCAGTTGTAAATGCCTACTTAAAGAAATTGAAGAATCTCTAATAATTGTTGTCAAAGTTCCAAGAAATGTTTTTTCTAGTGAAATAAGTGAGTAGAATAACTATATTGAAGTAGTTGTAAATAAAACATCTGTAGAAATTGGTGAAGCCTAAAAATAATTGAATATCCTTGACTTTTTTGGGCTCAAACTACTTCTGGATTTTTTTCCCTTTAATATCTGACATAGTCAAACCAAAGGAAAAAAGGATATAGTCTAGGTACTCAATAGAGTTCAAGTGAAACTTATACTTTTTTGTTTTGATATATAGTCTAGATTTGTAAAGCCACTTTAAAACTTTCTTCACATAACTTTGATGTTAGAAAAGATCATTGAAGTAGATCAGAATATCATCAAGATAAACTACTACATATATATGGAAGAGATCCAAAAAAATATTGTTCATGAAATGTTGGAACACTACTGGGACATTAGTAGGTCTAAAAGGAATAATAGACCACTTAAAGGAGTTATAGCATATCTAGAACATTGTCTTCTATTCATTGCCTTCAACAATTCAGACTAGATGATAGATGTAGTAGAGATTTATTTTAGTATAGATATGAGCTTTGCAAAGGGAGTTAAAGAGGTCAGTTATTAATAAAAGTGGATATCAGTCTTTCTTAGTAATATAGTTGAGTTCACAAAAGTTGACATACAACCAGAAAGATCTGTTCTTTTTCTTGACAAAAAGAACTAGTAGAAGAAGATGCTGGTTAGATGAAACCATTAGTTAAATTTTTGTTAATAAACTCCTTGAGAGCTTCTTGTTCTGATATAGACAATGAATAGATAGTACCTACCAGAAGCTGTGAGTTCTCATCTAAAATAATCTAGAGATCATAAGGATGATGAGGAGCAAGTATTTCTGCTTAGGATTTGCTGAAGATATTAACAAACTCATAGTACTCTTTAAGAACACTAAAGAGATTGATTGTTTCAAAAATGAAGGGAAAGATAGAAGTTTATGAAGCCTAAAAGTTGTGTAGAAAGGTTAGTAAGTTTAGAAGAAAAAGTGTCTTAGAAATTTTATAGTTTAGAGTAAAAGGTAGTAAAATTTATAATCTTTTGTCACATCACTTTTACTAGTTAAATAATTAAATAATTAAGTATTTGAAAATAAGCAAATTAAGTAAGAAAATAATAATAATAAAAATAAAAGAATAGGATTGAGTTTAAACACTTTCCTACTTGTCATCATACTGATAGCCCACTGGCTACCTCTATAGTTGTGATGCATGAACAAAGACCAGTATGCTAATAAGGGTAACATGAGGTCATTTGGAGTAAGATCTAGAAGTCTTGGAGGTAGTGAACTGCAGAGAGGATTCCACCAGAGTAAACAAAAGATAAACTAAGGTTGTATTAGGTTAAACAGAATTGAGATTGTTAAATAAAGATAGTGGTTGGAAAAATATTAACTCAAAGACCCAGTCAATCAACAGATTATAGCAGGTGAGTCAAGAATAATCTAAAACCAAAGAATTAAATAGAGTGATATAGAAATCAAGAATCATGCATTCACTAAAAAGGAAAGTTACAGACTACTACAGAATAGTATTAGAGGTAGTGGTGTTATTCTATTTTAATTAAATACTCTGAGATCCAAGATAAGTGTTATTTAGAGCTTGATTACAAGTATACTATCAAAAAAAGAAAAAACATAAGATCTGGATTGTTGTCAAGTAAGGTCCAAAGTATGGTTTTATTGACAACAAAGAGAACAACCTTGGCTTCAACTTGTGTATTGCATCCTAATCTTCTGTCACTGTTTTGGTCATTAACTTTAAAGTAATGGAGTTATCAGAGTATGAATTGGAAGGGAGGTATATAGAAATGGAAAAAGTAGACACAAGTAACATTAATCTACAAACTAAAAAACTACACTATTTGGTATATATACTAAGTCTGAAAAAGGAAATGTATACAAAACATGGACTACAATATAATTATAGAAGATTAAGAAACTAGGAGTTTTACTATAAAAAAAAGAATAATAATAATTAATTAAATAAAAAGAAAAGAATTAGAAATAAAATAAATATGAAAATTATATGTCACAAACTTCATTCAGCCATATCTCCACAGATACTTGCACGATTCCCACAGTCTAAGCTGTGTCTGAAAGCCCTTAAGCAGACCTTTCAAACAATGCCCAAAACATGTCAAAACAATCAGTGCTCATTGAGATATCAGTTAATCAGTGCTAGATACTGATTGGCAGATATCTTAGAAACTACTGAACACAGACATTTGCTTCTATGTGTACATGGAAGCTCTCTTCAATATGCTCCTAATGATCATAGATAAATCTTAGGGCAATAAGATCCTGTAGAGATACAAGGACCTCAAGGTTTGGTATAACACTGATCTATTACTCATAAATATACATCAATCCTTGAACACAAACAAGGACTGCTCCTTTTATAGTTAGGTTATCACTATTTCAGACACAAAAGAACTACTATATGTAAAACAATAGGTAGTAGAACATGTGATGCTCTGTCCAGGTGCACAGACTATCCTTTTATGTATATAAGGCTATAACGAGTTTGCTCCATATCTATGATGTTTACTATAATAGAGGGGTGATGTGACACATTGAGGAAGATACAAGGACTAGTGTAGTATATATAGCAATTAGTAGAGTAGTATGAACTCAGCTTGGTTCTGGTTAAATATATCACTTTCTTAATTCAAACACTGGGTATTATGAATCATGATACAGAGACTCTTTCATTTTCTTTTCTATTTTTCTTTTCTATTTTTAGAATAGACTTACATAATCAGAGAGATCATATAATATATCACATTGATGTCATATGATCACCATAGGAAAGTAGTACACAGACCAAGTAGAATAGATATAAGTAGTGTACTCAAATCCAGTAGGAACTCTAACAAGTTACCTTTGTCTACTCTGTGTCAGGACCTGTGGGACAATCCCAGATCCCCTCTCAGAGGGTATGAGGTTAAAAACAAGAAAAACTTGATAGAGTTCTCTCTATGAATTGCCTAGCTATTTATGTAATTACAAGTGGCTATGCTAAGGCTATTCTAAGAGAGAACAAGGTATCTACGGACTACCATCTGTCAAGTCCTGAGTATCTTCCTATGTCAGACAGCTTCTGTCTACATATTTTCCCACACATGGTGGCTGCCTGATCAGTATGTGATTAATACATTCTTTCCCATGCTTGTGCTTTTATAAATCATGATGTTCCCACATCATGTTTATAAGTCATACCATCATTAATTAATTAATTTAATAAAGAAAAAGATAAGTGTCAAAGTAAATCATAACACACTGATTTAGAGTTGGGAGCCACTTATCTGAGTCATTTGGATGACCATTCCTTACACTAAGTTTAAAGAGAGATCATAACAAAGGTTTCCTAGTCTAAGGATTAGACCTCAGACTTAACAATATTTTTTGTTATTTAAACTACTTTACTTTCTTGAGCTTTTTGAAGATATGACTTCATGTCATGAACCAGTCCAGTTCTAAAGTTATACAACTAGAGGAATGAAAAAAACAGAAACTCTTTTCTGATAGATTAGATGAGTGATGCTAAAAATAGAACAGAAGATAAGATCAGATAAGATCAAGGTCATATAATAGAACCTTCTGGAAGGATCATGGGAAATTACTTAAGTGTATATATAGATAAATAGCATTTGTATATAAGTAGATAAAGTAATTCACAGAGGAACTCTATCAAGTTCTCTTTGTTCTTTCATACATGTTGAGTATAATAAGAAAGTCATCTTGATCCACCTTGTCATTATATTAAAACTCAATACCATATCTTTTGTACTATTTGTCATGAACCCTATACATTATAGTAACCCTCAGTTAAGATAACTTAAGATTACACTCTAAGTCAGAGTTGACAAAGAGAACTTGTTAGAGCTCTCGCTAATTGGTTCAGTTATTTATATATAAATATGTATTTATAAGTATTTGTCTAACTACTTTTATCTCACACATCCCTTTTGAGTCTCAATATCCTACACATATTCAATATTACATAAGAAACAAAAAATAAGATAAAGTAAAATAATCCACCACTGTGGATTATCTAGCTCGCCTGCTATTTTATAACACATATCTTTTTCTTTACTCTCACATCACCCTCGGTATGCTGGTCATTGTGACCAATGACTACTATAACATAGCTGGGTCCTAGGCTTAAGAAAACTGACCAGGAAGTTTAGACCTTGGAGATGAATAAGTTAGAACCAAGCTCAAGTCCCATTTTGAGACCAGACCTAGCAACTGAGTAGACTTTTTCATATACTTGTTCTTTTTCTTGTTATCAACCTTATGTTAGGAACTCATTGTAGTTCCTATATGCAGAGGAATAACAGTTGTCCCTTAAGGAGCTGTCTAGTTTAGGGGTTCATATCTTTGCAATAATAGTATAATCCTAGTACTGGGGCAATAGTCAGTAGGAAAGTAGGTGCTTAGCTGGGAGAAGACGTGCTCCTCAGTAGACATAAAATTAGTTCAAAAGAAGAAAACAATCATTTCTCATATGAGGAAACAACTGAAGAAGAAGATATCACCTAGGACAATAACCTTATGTTCTACCAATCATTATTTAGGGGCCAACAACCCCAACAACAACAACTACAACAAGAAGAAATAGGTCTGACAATGGACCAGATTCTTCAATACCTTGCTCAATACATAATAGTAATTGAACAGCTTCTATCCAGAGGACAAATCCAAGAGGAGGTACTGAAGTTCCCACTGTTCAATAGAGAAAAGGAGAAGATGGTAGGCTTCATCAATGCCTGCTACCTATACATTAGCATGAGAATGAAGGGAAGTGGAGAGGAGGGAAAGATATCATGAATATTAACATATATGCAAGGAAGAATAGCAGAGGTATGGAAGGGGAATGTATTAAAGGAGAGAAGATAGGGGTTGTCATTGGTGGAGACTGTAGAGGAGCTCTTTAATAAAATATGGAAGGAATTCAGGGAGTTTGACAAAGAGTTGAGGAAGGTAAATAAGTTGAGATTGCTGGAGCAGAGTAGATAGATATGTGACAAGTACATCTAAATTTTCAAAAAGATGTCGAGAGGGAGCGGCTATGAGGGCAGACCTCTCATAGAGGAATTCAAAAGAGGATTAAATGAGAATATTCGGAGAAGGCTGGCAGAGGCAGAATTGTCTCCTACAACTATTGAAAAATAGTGGGAGAAATTGGTAAGGCTGAATAGGAACCTGAGGTAAAATAGGGCAAAGAAAAAGGTATTGGGAGAGAAAGAAGTAGCATAGGTGGCCAGGCCACCAGAGGTACAGCCATTCAGAATAGCTAGGCCTTTCTGGAACAATAGATATCAGGGAGGTTTCTGTAGAGCACCAAGAGGAGGATTTAGTGGAGATTTGAGGAAGAGAAAAGAAGAGGGTCAAGAGGATTGAGACCCCAATGTAATGGATGTAGATAGAGGAGGAAGATAGGGGGGAGATTAAAAGTATTTCAACTGTGGAATGTCAGACCACATGGTCTGACATTACAGAAATCCAAGGGAGGTAAGAGGAGGGACACAGGAGGTATTAAAAGATCAGAGAGACCAGTAAGCCCTCAGCTGGCCTTCCATAATAAATACAGTGTATTGTATGGACAGAATAGAATAGACTCTGATTGCTACACTGAAAAGAAAGTGAGACAGACACTTGAACCATTAAGAGAAGTTTGGTTCAATATTGGACTAGAGAAAGTGAACACCTACAAAGGGGTATCAGTGAAAGCACTGCTAGATAGTGGAGCAATAGGCCTATTCATGAGCAAGAGACTAGCAAAAAAGTAGGGCTTCAAGTTAGAGAAATTGACTAAGCCAATAAAGATAAGAAATGTGGATGAAAATGACAACAAGGGAAGGTCAGTAACCCATGAGGTAGAAGTCAACATGTACTACAAAGGACATGTAGAATAAGTAAGGATAGATGTATGTGAACTGGGGAAAACAGAAGGGATTCTAGATATGCCATGGCTTGCAGCATATAGCCCAGAAATAAACTGGGAGATAAAAGAAGTGAGGATGACTAGGTGTTCACCCCTATGTAAGCAAATGCCTGAGAAGAAAGTAATAAAGAGAAAGCAGGCAACTGTAGAAGATGAAAGTGACCTGAGGTAAACAATGGAGAAAAAGAAAAGAGAGGAAGAAATTGCAAATGACCATTGAAAGATAGAAGAAATGGTACCAAAACAATTTCACAAGTGGTTAAAAGTATTTGGACAAGTAGAATCTGAACAAATGCCCATCAGAAAACCTTAAGATCATGCTATCAATCTTAAAAAAGACTTCATACCCAAGAAAAGACAGATATACCTCCTGTCCAAAATGGAAAAGAATGAAGTACAGGTATTCATGGAGAGCCAATTAAAGAAAAGCTACATCAGACCCTTGAAATTGCTACAAACATCACCAGTACTATTTGTACCAAAGAAGGATGGAAAGAGAAGAATAGTACAAGACTATTAATACATGAATAAAGGGACAATCAAGAATAGTTACCCTCTACCCCTAATATCAGAATTGATAGATAGTATGGAAACTAAGAAGGTATTCACAAAGATGGATCTGCAATGGGGCTATAACAACATCCAAATCAAGGAAGGTGATGAATAGAAGACAGTGTTTACAATGTACTTAGGATCATTCAAACCAATAGTAATATACTTTGGGCTCATGAACTCACCAGCTACCTTTCAAGCCATGATGAACAACCTCTTTAGAGATGTGATCAATAAAGAAGACGTGGCCACCTTCATTGACGATGTATTAGTAGCAACTGAAATGGAAGAAGGACATGATGACATAGTGAAGGAGGTGCTAAGACGACTAAAGGAGAACAACCTCTATATAAAACTAGAGAAGTGTGTATGGAAGATCAAGAAGATAGGATTTCTGGGAGTAATAATAGGACCAGACAGATTCAAAATGGAGAAGAAAAAGGTAGAAGAGGTTACAAGCTGGCCAACGCCCTAGTGTGTTAAAGATATATAGAAATTCCTGGGGTTAACAAACTACTACTAACAATTTGTCAAAGACTTTGCCAGAATTGCCAAACCATTACACCAGTTGGTCCAAAAAAATAAAAAGTGATATTGGGGAAAAGAGCAGAAAGAAGCATTTGCAAAACTGAAAGAGATTTTTACAATGGAACCAGTACTGGCAGTACTGGATCTAGATAAGGAAATGAGAGTTGAAGCAGATGTATTAGATTATGCAATAGGAGGAGTGCTGTTGATGAAAGGAGAAGACAGAAGATGGAGACCAGTAGCCTTCATTTTCAAATCATTAAATGATACAGAAAGGAATTATGAAATTCACAATAAAAATATTGGTGGTAATTAGGTGTCTAAAAGTCTAGAGACACTTCTTAAAGAGAGTAAGGTATAATAACAAGCAAGTCAAGACAACTATCTTATCACACTCAACATTATAAGAGAATGAAGAGAACTTGATGGAGTTCCTTTATGGATTGCTCTATCTACTTATACACAATTTCTATTTGTCTATATATATGCTTAAGTAACTTCCTACAATCCTTCCAGAATGTTCCATCATATGACCAGTCACATGACCAGGTTATGTAATCTCATCTTATCTCCCATTCTATTTTTAGCAACCCTTGTCTAATCCATCCAAAAATAAGTCCCATTTTTCCCATCTCTCTAGTCATATAATTTTAGGTTTGGACAGGTTTATAACACAAGAAGCAAGTTTGAAATCTGAATGGATCATAAGAACTTAGAATACTTTATGACAAACTAGAAGCTGAATAGACGACAAGCATAATAGATACTATTCCTATCAAGATTTGACTTCACATTAAAACACATTCCAGGAAGTAAGATGGAAAAGGCAGACAGACTTAGTAGGAGACTGGATTGGAGAAAAGGAGTAAAAAAGGACAATAAAGATAAAACACTGGTAAAGATGAAAAGACAGAGATAGAAAAGATGCTGATTGAAGGAATAGATCTGCTAAAGAGGGTAAGAGAGTCAAAGGCAAAAGACAATAAGGTCATCAAAGTAGTAGAAGAAATAAAGTGAGCAGGAGTGAAGATGCTAAGAGATGAAGAATAGAGAGAGGAAAATGGACTCATGTTGAAAAAAGGAAAGGTATATGTACCAAGAGACGAGGAGTTGAGAACAGAAATAATCCAGCTATACCACAATACACTGGTAGGAGGACATGGGGGACAGTGAAAGACAGTAGAGCTGGTCACACAAAACTTCTGGTAGCCAGAAGTGACAAAGAAAATAAAGAGATATATAGAAGGATGCGACTTTTGTTAATGAAACAAAAACTGAACAAAAGTGCCAGCAAGAAAACTTATACCAAACAAAGCCCCTAAGAAACTATGAATGCATATAACAATGGACTTTATTACCAAGCTGCTGTTGGCCCAAGGATATAATACAATCTTAGTAGTATATAACTGGTTAATAAAAATGGCATACTTTATTCTGATAATGGAAAAAACATTGGCAAAGGAACTAGCGAAACTGTTTAGGGATCATGTATGGAAGCTACATAGATTGCCTAAAAGCATTATCTTGGATAGGGAAATACAGTTTGTGGCAAACCTAATGAAGGAGTTAAATCAAATGCTGAAGATCGAGATAAAACTTTCAACAGTCTTTCACCCACAAACAGATGGACAAACAGAATGAGTCAATTAGGAGCTGGAACAGTACCTGTGGATGTTCATTGACTGAAGTAGGAACAGTGGCCAGAATGGCTGGGAACAGCAGAGTTTGTCTACAACAACAAAATAAACACCTCAACAAAAGTATTACCTTTCAGAGCAAACAATGGCAGAGATCCCAGGATAGGATTTGAAATGAAGAAGAAAGAAATATTGGAAGGAGTAAGGGAGTTTGTAAAAAGAATAAAGAAAACATAGAAAGAAGCCTAAGCAGTATTGAAAAAGGCATAAAAAGAGATGAAGAGACAAGTAGATAGAAAGAAAGAGGAAGCAGAAGAATACCAAGAAGAAGACTTAGTACTACTAAGCATGAAGGATTTAAAGTGACAGATGAAAGAAAGACAAACAGGGAAGTTAATAGAAAGATTTGTAGGACCCTACAAGATGAAAAGAGTCATATCGATAAACGCGATAGAACTAGAACTGCCAGATACAATCAGAATCCACCCAGTAGTAAACATGAGCAGAATCATAAGGTATAAAGAACAAGTCCTAGGACAGAAGAAGCAACTGGCCCTTCCAGTTATAATAGAGGAAGAAGAAGAATATGAAGTGAAAAAAATAATGAACAAGAGAAAGAGATACAGCAAATGGGAATATCTAGTGAGATGAAAGGGATATATAACTAAAGAAGATTCATGGGAAAGGGAGACAAACCTGAAGAATGCAAAAGAAACGGTAGAAGAATACGAGAAGAAGTATGAATAGAAAGGAAGAAGAATAGAAGAAAATACTAGGGAGATTTACAGCAAAACTACTATATGGATGGAACAATGGAAAGTTCAATTGGGAATACCTAAAGAAGTTGGAAAGAAATTGGAAAAGATGCAAGAGAACAAAGTTCTTTCAGAGAAAGAACCTTAAAAGAGAGAATAATGTCATGAACCAACCTGGTTTTAAAATTGTATAACTAGAAGGATGGAAAAAACAGGAACTCTTCTCTGATGGATTAGACAAGAGATACTAAAAATAGAATAAGAGATAAGATAAGATAAGATAAAGGTCACATGATCTGGTCACATGATAAAACCTTCTAAAAGAATTGCAGGAAATTACTTAAGCATATATATAGACAAATAGTATTTGTATATAAGTAAGTAGAGCAATTCACAGAGGAACTTCATCAAGTTCTCTTTGTTCTCTCATAAACATTAAGTGTGATAAGAAAGTTATCTTGATCTGTCTTATTATTATACTTCACCCATTATAACTAGTAAGTAACCATTTGTGATATTATATATATAACAAATGTCTGCATTTAGTAGTTTTCAAGATATTAGTAGATTAATATTTAGTACTATACTAATCACCTAATATTTCAGTGAATATTGATTGTTTCAAAATATTTTATATATTATCTAAAAGATCTTTTTAAGAACATTGAGTTTCTTAAAATAAGTTGGATATTAATAAAGTTATAGTTAAATAAAGTTGATAACATAATCTTTTATTTTCTTTTCTTTAATATAATTTCTTTCCAAACTCAAGAACTAATATTGTAACAATCTTAGTATAGATTGAATAACCTTAACCTCAATCATACTCTAAGTTAGAATTGACAAAAAGAACTTATTAGAGTTTCTGGTAATTATTGTACATTACTTATATAAATGTTTTATTTGTATACATTAGATTACTCTAGCATATCTCTTTTGACTGTTCCATTTTTGGTAATTAGTTCCCACATGTCCAATAAAATGAAATTAAATAATAATAAAATATTGACTTAGAGGAAAGTAATTTATAACAAATATCATTATTATGTCTATGATCCTAGTAATTTCTTTAGTTGTTTAGATATTTGTTTTGTGCCCTATATATAATAAACATAAAATACCCTTGTTGATATGAAAGTTCTAGTAGCTAGAAATCATTAGAGAGATGAAACAGTATGTAAAAGACTATAATACCTGTTAGAGAAACAAAAATCAAACACAGCCACTAATAGAGAAACTTATTATAAGGACTTAAACTTAGATTGTGTAACTCTAACCTTAATCCCACTCTTTATTGGAGTAGACAAAGAGAACTTGTTAGAGTTCTTGCTTATTGACTACACCACTTATACCTTCTATATTTGTATATGTTATAAAACTCTCATGTACTACTCATTGACTTCTACTTTCACATTTGGTATTTCTTTCCTGTGTATCTGGAAAATAAAATAAATATTGACTTAGAGAGATGGCAATTCATGATACATGACTTACCTCTCATAATGTGGTAGATGGCTGAGGAATAAGAAAGAGAAAAGTGCTATTTATATAAGAGAGGAGTGGCCACATTAATGATGTACTGAGGTGGTTAGCTGTTGACTTGACAGTTCACTGCAACAGGTTTTATAGTTTGGACTGTGTTATTGTAGAATATCACCATGGACTGCAATCAAGCACTGCATTACAAATTTATGATAAAAAATTGCATCACCTGTCTTCCAGTCTTAACATTGCTATTAGTAAAGCTGATGGTAAATGTAATACTTTGCTGTTTTTGAAAAAATCAAAACCACATTTCTCTCTCTTGAGGCCCCTTAGTCAAAAAAATGAGCTGCCATTACAATTATCAACTCATCTTCATGGCTCGGATATTTCTGTAAGTGTATTGTTCTAGTAAGAGAATAATATTTCAAGTACCTTGTACTTTGAATTTCAATATCTCTTTGATAGATCCTATAAATTCTGCTCTATCATCAGAATGATAAACCATATAGAAAGGGCATAAGTGTATCTCATGAGTGTCCAGTAAGTTGCTCAGTCGCTGATGTATTGGTCACTTGCTTTCTTGACAGATACTTCAATACCAGAAGAATGAGAAGCTGAAATACACTTCACCAGGCATCTCAGCTCGGCCGAGAAGCCGGCCGAGTTGCACTGACTCAAATCTATGACGCGACTTCAGGGTTAGCAGAAATTAAATAGATAAGTTGCTTTGTCATTAAAGTGCCAGTGATTGTTTCAGGGTCACAGACATTTTTCTCATCCTATACCCAATGGACTCTCAACATCCAGATCTTTCTTCATTCTGGGATATCTCTCAGTCAACAGACTTTGGCCAGCTCCCGGACGATGACTTTATGGCCATGCTTGAAAAGCAATTTCAACATCCGCCAGCCCAACGAGACCTCATTCAGAATATCACTGCTAGTAGTTTTTCCAACGGTGTCGATCCACAGAACATATCCAGGCATTTGCTTCCGGTCTTGACTCCGCCCTCGGAAGATAGCAGTCCAAGTCCACCGCACGATGAACCTAATCACGACCCAAACGGCGAAGACAGTGGGGATGGAGAGGGGAACAGTGTTTCGAATGTATCACCACTCAATTATACTTTGAAGCGCAAGGCAAGTGGAGCGGACATCGTACAGTTTGGTCCATCGCAAAAAAATCAGCATACATGTAAGTCGGTTGCACATCCCTGAGGGGTCAGACTCACGGTGTCTTCAGCATCCAATGACAAGAAGGGAGCCACCTCAACTGCAATCAGCCCTCGGAGAAAATCAACTGGAAATGCAGCTGTATGTTTCTTGGTTTTACTATCAGCCGCCGTCACTTCAATGTATCTGCTAGCCGAAAGATGAAACTCGTCTTCTCAAGCGGAAAGAGCAGAATCGTGCCGCACAACGAGCTTTCCGTGAGCGTAAGGAAAAACATGTTAAAGATGTGAGTTAAGGCCTATCTTTGGCCCGTCAAGCCCTCAACTTTTTGCACGCAGCTCGAGGATAAAGTTGCTGAACTCGAGGCAAAGAACGAAGCAGCTTTGAACGAGAACGAGAATCTTCGTGATTTGTTAGGCCGCCTTCAGTCTGAGAACGTCATGTTGAAGCAGGCTAATTTTACTTTCACGCCCTCCAAATTCCAGCCCGAGTCCTCTGCAACTGTGTCAAGACAGTTCTCTCCTGAGAGCTCGCTATATAGTACATCACCTGTGCCCTCGGTCATCTCACCAGAAACTCGGCCTGTACCTTCCAAGCCTACTAATCCATTGGAATGGACATCACTCACAACCTTTGATCCGAATATGCTTAATCTACTGGATGAGAACCCTCAATCAACCACCACCAATACAATGAATTTCGATATCTTCGGATCTAGTACGGGCATGGAAGGGGAATCACCCTTTACCATGATCGCCAGCAACCCAACCTTCATGTCCTTCGTATCCAGCTTCGATTCAATGGCCACACCTATGGAAACTCAACCAAGCTCCGCAAATGGGAGTAGCGGTGCATCCGCTGGACGGCCTTTCAGCTTTGACCAGAATTCGATACCAAGCTGGCCACTACCCACTTCACTCACCCAAGACATCCCACTTGATGACTTGTTTACGGGCTACCTGAATGCCAATCGAAACACTGATCTCTCCTTGAATACCACTTCTATTAGTCCTGTTGCACATCAAGCCACAATTAACACCCCTAATTTTGTTCACCTCAAGAATAATCATCTCGGTTCAATGCTGCAACAGAAGGGATCTCCAAACACAGGTCTGATATCCTCAGTGTCTTCGCCGACCTCGCAGACTACGACAAGCTCGGAGCCTCTCTATACGCCTAAGGAAAGTCCTGCGTCAGGCAGCCCAAAGGCTGACATTAACGAACTTGGTATTGAAGTCGCTCATGACAAAACACGATGCCCAAAAACGAAGTCGGAGCTGGTTCAAAAGATTGCTGATGCCGGGTTGTCTCCATTTGCTCCTGCCAAAGTGCAGAAAACGGAGCTAGACATAGGAATGACGGTTTCATGTGCTGGTTCGAAGTTACCTAGGACTGAGAAGAACGAAAGAAATGTAGAGGTATTGAGTGCGTGGAGAACTATCACGAACAACCCTAAAGTCAAGGTTGGTTGATGGATATTATTTTGAGAATGAGAGATACCTAATTATACTGTCCAGGAAGCGAACATTGATATCAATAATCTGTGCTCGGAGTTCACCTCAAAGGCTAAGTGTGATGGTACCAAGGTCGTACTTGAACCTGAGGAAATGGACAATATCATTGAGTCGCTCTCGAATAGGAAGCAGTAATCACACACAAGATCGCAGATGTAGCTGGTCTATGTGGATCAAGTGAGGCTCCGACTTTTGATATGTTCACTCCTTGCAAATCAATAACAGGTTTTCGGTGGATGCCTCCCCGTGTACCAACAGAATTGCCGCATACAATTTCCTAACTTGTCCATTTCGCTGTCCTTCTCCGTCATCCGCCAGATAGAATCCATTTATCCTGCTCTATCATTGCGAATTCGTCTAGATGGTCAATCGTCTCCCGCTGTGATTCGAATTCAATATTCACCAGTTCATATTGAACCTGAACTTGGTGTCCTTTCTGGTGCTTTTTCAATTATTATTAAAAACGCGCATGACTACGGAACATCCGGACAGTAGTATGATATCATCTTGGAGCTATCGAGACGCAGACGCATATACAGAAGCAATGGAGAGACAAGGGAAGGGAATATTTGCATGAGACTCATCCGTTCGCACTTGATACATTTCGTCTCAGCTTTCGTGTTCTCTGGACCATCTTATGCCTCTCAGATATATTTGAATGCCTATGTACGTATATATATGTAGCTCGACTTTCCCTCTGCCTACGCTTGGATTTTGGTGTTTACTATTCCAAATTCTGTTCTCGATATGTTTACTCTTCGGATAGCTTTCAGATGTATTTCTACTTTTCAAATGATTGTTGTACTTCAAGACGCTGAAAGCCAGATCTCCATGCGAAATGTTATGGAAATGTTTACATTCTGTCTATTACAGTGATGCCAGAATGATGCCAGAATGTTTTCACTGGTACGATTACTCCAGCACAGGATCTGGAACCTACCGTTCTTATTGTCGTTCCCCTTACTTGCATAACTACAGATCCCACCTCTGTCGCATTTCGTCCTATCATTGATTCTCATCATAGTTCACCGGTTTTAAACCGGCTAAGTCGTGATAGAATACCCGCCTCATATTCGAATATATTGTAGAGTTACAGTACAATTTCAATTATTCATAGTAACACCAAGAAGCTGAAAGAAAGCAGAAGGGACGACCGTATCAGCATATCTCAAGATGTTCCATAATTCTAAGTAACAAGATAAAGAGAGGACATAAGGTGTGACCGTCAACATGAAAAGGATAGAAATAATGGCATTGGACTAGTCGTCATCACTCGGAGTCAAGTACTCTTCATCACTAATAACCTGCCTCTTCCCGTTGTTCCGTCCACGTACTGAAGGTGGTGGTCTCTCATCTTCTTCCATGGGTGTCAGCGCAGATTCATAGCCGGTAACAGCGGATGGTGCACCAGGTAGTCCGGAGTGGACCATGACTCGAGTGAAAGTGCTTAAAAACACCTTCTCCATCTCTTCTGCATCAACATAGACCCAAGATCCTTCCTGATTATATGTCCGTGCATTGTTGAACATGAGAGTCCAATCGTCTTTGTAGGTTTGTACGTTCTTGTAATAATTGCTATTGGCTCGTTTGCGAAGGTGCGAAAGAGCAATGGGTTGTGAAATAAGTTGGTAATAGTCAGGGTAATCCTACAACCAAAACAGGTAAAAGAGGTTCATTTCTCAAGATAAAGAGACACATACCCTTTTATCAGGTAATTCACGAAACAGTTCACAACGTTTACGGCCAGTCCCATCCTCACAGGCGAGGACCGCTTTATGACACTCTGCAAATGCTTTCTTCATCTTCTCTCGGATGGCAGGAGAAAGCTCATGAGCCGAGCCGCCGACTTTCTTTCGTCGTTTCTAGATACACGCCTTAGTCCAAGTAAACGGAATACAGGGATCAGCATTCAAACCGGGTCGTGATCTTCCTCCTCATCATCCGCAACCGAAGATGTTACCGACATTGACTTCTGGCCACGCTTTCTCTTCGATCCAGCCATACTTTCATCTATCCTATTCTTACCTTTCTTGGGTTTTCGACCACGGCTGTCCACGTCCGATACGGGGGTACCTCTCATGGAAGCCTCTGCCTCCTTGAGGTGCTTGTTATTGGGCCTACGCTCTTTCTTTTCCCTTGCACGTTCAGACAACTCCTGCAGGTCTTCACCCTCCTCGACAGCCTGGAGCATGCTTCGTTATGCAGACCATTCCTCTCCACATCGAAGATGGCATGTGTACTCACCATTGCCCAAGCATCGTCACTGAGCCCATCATGATAATTGACAACATTCCTCTTTCGCTGTCCACGTCCCTCAATGACCTCGTCTGCCTCCTTCACGTCGAAAGGTTCGTCCATCTGATAAATCGCGGGCAATTCCTCGAGTTGCATGAGAGGTGCGGGTGGTTTACCCCTATTACCTCCACTACGCCACGCCTCCAACGCGTCCCGTTCTCGCTTCCTGTCAATATCGTGGAAGATCTTTTGTTCTTCTTCACTCCGCGCAATTAAAAGATTGAGTTCATCATCATTCATGTCACCAGCTTCCTCGTTTTCTTCCTCTTGGTCTGCCTCAAGGATAGAGCGCTATGCAAATACATCTACAAGTCAAATTTACTCTTTTCGTATACAGTGACGTACCAAAAACTCTTCCTGTTCCTCCTGGGTAGACTTATTGTCAAAGCGACCTGCTTGAATAACCTTGTCATCAATATCGAGTTTATATCTTGCTCTTTGGTACATGGACTCCTCGACACTTTTCTCCGTGATGAACCGAAGGATAAGCACAGACTTAGTTTGACCGATACGATGAGCACGATCTTGAGCCTGAAGATCAGCATGAGGATTCCTGCAAGCGATTAACCCGTCAACACTATATCGTGTCTCATCATACAGTTGGCCTACCAGTCAGAATCAAAGCTGCAAATATGTCAAATCATTAATTTCGAATTCAAAAACATGACAAATACGAAGGGTAACGTACATGATCACAGTGTCGGCGGTTTGCAAGTTCAGGCCCAAACCACCGGCTCTCGTAGACAATATGAAGACCTTGTACTCGGAATCTTGCACATTGAAAAGCTGCACAAAAGATGCGCGCTCTTCTGTCTTGGTACCACCGTCAAGACGTAGGTGTTTCCAGCCCATCATCTTCAAAAAGTCCTCCATGATATCCATGACTTTTGTCATCTGGAAGAAAATCAAGACCTGGAAAGTGTGTCAGACGATAGCTAGCATAGCTTAAGGAAGACATGCTCGATGACCAGTGACGAAAAATTTAGGAAGGATGCGGTGCAGGAGTTCAATCTTTCCAGATGTTCGAATAATTTTGTCGTCAATATATCCACTAGGGTTGACCTTGTCCTCGACACTCTCGAACAAGAAAGGGTGCTGGCAAATTTTACGCAATTGCATGAGCTCATTACTGAGACCTTTGATACCTGCAGGCTTTCTTGAAGTCCAAAACGTATCAGTAATTTTAGTCCAGTAAGAAATGAGACAAAGGAACCAACCCTTTTGTCTCTTTTCCACCGGCAATCATCTTGGACTTCTTCATCTGCTTGTATAGTTGCGACTGCAACGCACTCATGCGTACCTTGACAACTTTCTCAGTTTTATCCGGCAGTTCACTCTCAACATCCTTCTTCAGACGCCTGAGCAGGAATGGACGGAGCACCTTATGTAGACGACGAATGATAAGAAGTGCCTCTTCTTCATTGAGTTCAATCTTGTCTCCAGTCCCTGAGTTTGCAAATGGTGTATTGAACCACTCATCAAACGACTTAACAGAGTTGAAAATTCTAGGAAGGACGAAGTTGAGCAAAGCCCACAATTCGGGAAGGTTGTTCTGAAGTGGCGTTCCAGTGAGAATGAGACGATATTTGGAATGGTAATACGTCGTCAGAGTTTGAACCAATTTAGACTGAGTGTTTTTCATACGGTGACCCTCATCTATGGCATACAGTTATTTGCCTCGGAAAACAATGGGAATGGTAGAGGTTCATACCAATGATCATATGAATCCACTTAATCTTACTAAGATGCGGACGATCCTTGATGATATACTCATAGGTTGTCAATAGCACCTGAAATTGGTTCATCCGCAATTCTCCTTGAAGAACTCGTCGCTGCATAGGATTGCCCTTGTACGAAATTGTTCTGACTGACGGAGCCCACTTTGCAAATTCTCCAGACCAGTTCGTCATTGTTGAAAGGGGCACAATAACGAGATATGGTCCGCGTTGTCGCTTAATCTCAATCAGAAATGTAACGAGGGAGATGGTTTGGATCGTCTTTCCAAGACCCTATAATGGTATTATTAACATCTTTTCACTTTTGACTATTCAGGACCAAGCCTACCATCTCATCTGCTAGAATTCCGTTAAGTTTGTTGTTATACAAACTGACCATCCATTGCAAACCCTTGAGCTGATACTCCTTCAATGTACCACCTACAAGGATGCTCGGCTGCTGTACAATCTTCTCTTGGATACGATGAGCAACAGCGTAATAATCGACCTTCTTGTCTGTGCCGATTGATTCATCATTGGAGACCTGAGCACCAAAAGTGGCTTCTGACGTCGGTACTTCATCAGGGTGAGCTATACCGCCTTCATCCTGCTGTTGTTGGACGGCCTGCGCAAGAGAATCGAGGAACCCATCAGTCTGACGCAATAGCTGAGTTATACGTGTGTCCTTAGCAGTATCGATGAGTTTCATGTACGCTTCTTCATCATCAGCTTTAAGAGCCCTCAGACGCTCCTTCGCCAAGCGCTCAACACGTTTCTGCTCTTCTCTCTCAGTGTTGATATGGAAGTTCAGCACATTGCGTCCGAGCCGCAATATACGATCTTGCGCATTGCGATTCACATTTATAATATCACGACCGTGAGTACAGATAATAGTGAGTTGCTCAACGTGCTTGTGTTTAGCGCGACGTTCGCGCTCAGCACGCTGCCGGCGCTCAGATTGTTCAGTAGCACGAGCATCGCGGATAGTGGGTCTGCGAGTACGACGGAAGTCAAGACGGTTAAGAGGAAGCATTGAACCGTGGTTCAGACGTTCAGCGACCATAGCTCTCAGGCTACGCTGTTTGTCAAGAACGTGTAACGATTTGAGTTCAATCAACGCATGAAGCTTGCCATGGGAAGTAGGAGGAGGGCAAGTGAGAAAATTGAGGGGATTCCCTTTGTCATCAGTCACTTCATTCTTCAACTCGACTTCGACTCCAAAGTTACCTTCGCCGATTGTCGCGGACATAGTTTCAAGTTCGCGAATGCGCTGTTGTATACGTGCGTCAACATAGCGATCTCGTTCATTCAAAATTTGGTGAGCATCAAGACCAGCTGGCATGATAGTCGGAATCAGAAGGCGTTGGAGGCGGGTGGCCAACATTGTAGGGTCGTTCTCTGCATGGCGCTTCAAGTGCGTGAAAGGGTGGCGATATGCGTTATAAGGGTAGATTCCTGAGTTCGCATTGTCCTCGAGGAAAGGCCCTTTAGGCAGGTCGGCCGGGTTGATTGAGGCTACGTCCATCTCCTCCACCTTGACTTCATCTGCGGTGGCGGAGATAGCGGGAGTTGCAGGAAGACTGGCCTCACCTTTAGCAGACAGAACGGCTGCATCAACAATCTTATTGGTTATGGTCGTGGGCTGAGCGACTTTTTCAAGATCTGAGATGGCATTATTCTGAACCCGAATGGCCTGTAACATCGAGTCGGGGAGCGGCACATTGCGAGTGATGAACTTGTAAGCTTGAATTTGGGCACGTAGAGCAGCAACTTGGTCTGGTGTGAAAGAGATGGGAGTCTGTGTCACAATCTGACCTGCATTTGAGGTAGGACCAGACGACAAAGGAGGGGAAGTGCCATTGATATGGGACCCATCACCATTGGCCATAAAGACCTGCTGGTTCTGTTGAGCGAGCACTTGCTGCTGGGATGCTTGCATGCGGCCTTGCACTACATTGATCGAACATGAGCATCTGAAAGACCGAAATCTCAAGACGTACTATTGCCAACAGCAGTGAGGTACTTCATGATCTGCTCCAACTCATGGGGATTCTTCTGCTCTGTGGGGTTTTTGCGAAGGAATGATGCACGCTAAGACGAAATAAGTAACTTGCTTGTAAGGGCATTGGAGAGACCTACGGCCATGAGCTGCTGGATATCAGGGATGGGCTGCGGTCGCTGCTGTAGGTGGGGCTGAACGGGCGGTTGAACACCGTTTCCCAGCATTTGGGCAGACATAGGTATTTTGTGTGGAAGACTAGAAACCTGCAAAAGGGTGATTTTGAGAAAAATCTAGGCGGCCTTCAAAGTCACGAATCACGAATTACCGCGTGATGGCTCAGACAGACTCCCCGCGGCCGTGATCCTGTGACTCGGAACATCACGTGATTTTACATGATTTACTCACGTGCTCTCACCCCGCCTAAATTACTTGGTTCTTCGTCATGCCGGCTGAGCGAGCAGGAGTGCGTCCACCGCTGGCCGCACTTGCGCAATGCTGACGAGACTCACAAATCAAAGTACACAGTTACCATGTTTCTCGTAGACACATCTCCGCCCATGGGCACCCTCAAGACAGTGGAACTGCCTGGGCCTAACGGAGAGGTGATTTCAAAGACAACCACACACCTCGAACATGCACTGCAGTTCGTGAAACTAAAAGTACAAGACATGGTCTGCTGCATTTTTGACCAGACATCTCATGAGCCGACTCTCGACTTCAGATCTTTAATGGGCGCAAGACAGACCAATGTGGTGTAATCATATTTGGTTCCGAAGGTGCTTCCGACAAAGACTCTGCTCCCCAGTATATCTTGATAACTCATTATCAGGAACGGACAACATTGTGCACAACGCAAATGGTGGCTACCATAATGTTGAGGAATACATATCAATCGCACAACCCAACGCCAAAACTCTAGCACAGTTAGACGAGCTGAAGCCTTCAAGTATCTCGGGCGATGGAAAGTTGAATTATATCTACTCATAACTTTTTTTCACGGTCTCAACAGCTGTCGATGCCCTCATTGTTGCGATTGAGACACAAGCCGATTATTTGGCAACTAAGAAGACTTGGACGCGGAAAATTATCTTGCTCACCAATGCTGAGTGTCCCATCGAGATAGAGGACTGGCAGGCGACGGTCAAGAAGATGGACGATCTCAATATTTCTTTAACCATAATGTCTCCTTGCTTCTAACTTCATGATTTCATCCTGCTCACTCTCTGTCAGAGGTATTGACTTTGACGATGAAGAACTGCCCTTCACAGAACCCCAAAAAAGTGTATATAAGGTATCTTGTCTTTTCTCCTTTCTTGTTTCCTGTTTGAATGATTGTCAAACTTTTACAGAGTAGGAACGAAGAATTCTTCCGCACCCTCACTAGCAACATGGGACAAGGCGTAGTTGGAAATTGCACTTTTGCCCTCCAGGAAATTGCCAAACCCGACATTACACCCGTACGCTCAGCGCTCATTGGTACAATTCTCCGACTTGGCGATGTTGACACTAGAGCCGAGGAAGCTATTGAAATTTTAGTCCAAGTCAGTAAATGTACTTCTATGAGCCGTCCCAAGAGCTGGAAAAAATATGCTTTGCGCGAAGATGAATTCGGCCAGCCCGTCACTCTTTATGCTGGCAAGTCTGATGATTCACAAGTGTCTTATGTACCACTGAAAATGCGGACCGAGTATTATGTGGATCAAGGTGGTGCTAGTCATAACGATGATGAAGGTGACATTGAAATGGAGGAGGATGGCGCTACCAATCTACTTGATGGTAATACTAAGTCCAAAGATGGAAACAAAGAAGAGAATTTCGAGAAAGTTGACATGGAAGAACTCGTCAGGGGATTTAAATATGGGATCACATATACTCCATGTCCAGATGGTCAATTTCCCCGTCTTCAAACTAAGAAAGGTATAGATATATGTGGATTTTTTCCTGCCAAGAAGGTATGTTTCACCCCTTCTCTTGGAAAGTACCTCATTTCTCGTCCTAGTTACGCCGTGAACAACTGATGGGAGATATACAATATATCTGGGCTGATCCTTCGTCTCCTCAACAACAAGTCGCGATGTCTTCCATAGTACAAGCCATGTACGAAAAGGGAAGTGTTGCTATAACTCGCTGGGTATCCAAAGACGGTATGGATGCAAAAATGGGTATTCTATACCCAGAGGTATTTGAAAAAGTTGAATGTTTCCTCTGGACCCAGGTATTGCTGGTTCACTACTCCAATCGAAAAATGGCTGATTCACCTCAGATGCCTTTCGCAGATGATGTCCATCGATACACGTTCACCTCACTTGATAAACTCATCTCTCGACCTGGAGAAGTAATTACCAAACACCCGTATATCCCCACTGAAACTCAACAGGATGCAATGGACGATTTCGTGGATACTATGGATCTTATGACTGCTGGAGACAAAGATGAAGAAGGGTATACAAAATTCTTAACCTTATTGGTCGTACCTAACTCATCTTCTAGTGATCGTATGCCGTGGTTTAATCCCGCACAGTCATACAACCCCTCGATCCACCGCATCAAACAAGCAATGTTCCACTGTGCTGTCGTCTCCGATATTGCAACCAATCCTCTTCCTCCACCTCACCCCGAACTTCTCAAGTATTTTACTGCGCCCACAAAGGTCCTTGAGCGCGCCAGAAGTTCGATCGACAAATGCAAAGACGAGTTCAAAATCAAAGAAGTTCCCAAATCCACGTCAAGAGGAGGTGCTGTGAGAAGGGAACATGAGCTCGCAGCCATAGAAGACGATGAGATGCTACTGTTAGACAGAAAACCTGAATCATTGAAGACGAATGCTGAAAAAATATCGCCAATGAAAGTTGATCTCAACAAGCCAGAATTTGAGTCCTCATCAGATGGAAAGGGCAAAGCTAAAGCTGTCAATCAAGATGACAGTGAAACAGAAGACGATGAAGAAGATTACATCACAGTTCAAATCCCTGTTGACGACAAGTCTGGCGAATTATCGCTCAACTCGGAGAAATTCCCTGCAACACCCAACTTCTCATCCCAGCATGGAAGGCCATTACCAATATCTTCATGTCCACCATCGCCATACATAGATCCTGGAAGAGCACCTGGAAGAGTCATAGGTACAACTTATCCCTTGGAAGACTTTGAGAAGTATCTATCACAAGGAAAAATCGTATCTAAGGCCGTGTCTGATTTGTTTGAGGTGATTATCGAAATTTTGATGAAGCCATTCGCGTCGAGGCGACACGAGGAGATGATCGAATGTATGAAAGCTCTGAGGGACATCTGCCTGAAGGTAAGTTTGGACAATCATCCCCAAGGTGGCCTTGATGATGACTTTTCAACATTCTAGGAGAATGAAATTGATGCATGGAACACGTAAACTCCCTCGAGTTTTTTGCTAAAAATCGATTTGACTCTTCATCAGGTACTTGCCAACTCTCAAGGAGAAGTGTTTGCAAACTTCTGGAAACCCAGAATTCTGGTTAAATTTGCAAAGACTTGGCCGAGCAATAAGTCTCATCAGTAATAAAGAAGCAAGGAAGTATGGTGGCGCTGCTTCCGTTTCCGAGAGACGCGCAGAAGAAGTATGTGGTGCTATTCGCAACTGCTTCCATCTGATGATTTGATCTAGTTCATACGGTGAAAACATACACTCAGATGGTAATAGAACACCTGGGTAGAGATATGTCATTGTCAGGCACCTGCTGTGGGGTTTTGAGACATCTGTACATCATTCAACGACCTATGATTATTCAATGTTCCAATGCCTCCTGCTCCATTCATCAGTGTTGAGTTGATCTCAGTAGTAAGTATTGACAATATTGATGTCTTATAGAGTGACTGGCACATGACACATCAATGACAACTTCTCATGCTTGATACAACTTGAATTTGTGGGTATCATCTTACTGTCTATGGATTGAAGCCATGGTTATGAACTTATGTCAAGACTGGGTGATGGGATCACAAACATCTACTGGACTAAGATGACAGTCATTAGGGCCCATCAAGACCCTAGAGTAGATCAATGACTACTCTTACCCCTTGCTCTTAAACAAGGGTAGAGTCAAGGATAAACTATTGACTACTCTTATTGTCATGATCTATCTCACATTTTATGGGAGCTCCCCATGCATAAATCTCGTGCACAGAGTAGAGTCACTCTAGTCACTCTAGGTAGTTGGATATTGGAGATGTGAAAGTATACTGAAAGAACAACTTAGTCACTTGAAGCTGCACAAGAACTCTATATTTGTTTACCTGAAAATATGACTACTAACCTCAGTCACTCGAAGTTGCACGAGAACTGAGGGTACATACTGGAGACTCGAAGTATAAGTAGTAAGGAGAACAACAAGTTACAGCCACCATTCTTGGGTGGAATGGAATGATAATAAATGACGACCAAGAATGAAGAACTAAACTCCATTCCATGCTGTTGTCATGGAATGTAGTTTGCATTTCTAACAAGATGTTGGAAAGGTCAGACTGAACGGAAATGTAGCTAAGTCTATTAGGTATCAGAACATCATGGTACAAACATTTGACATCTCTGGCTGAAGATATATATACGGTCCTAATGTCTCAAAAATCTGACTCATTTTCAAAAAAAATCCATATCAGATCTGATCAGACTAGACCAGCCTGGACTTTTTTTTCTTTATTTTTAATTTCAACAATTTATTACGCGGTGTATGAACACAGTCCGCGGTAGTCTACTGACTACTGAGGCACGAGGCCTTAACTTATACTAAAACTACGATTGGGCCAGGCTCCGTACTACAAGAAGAGACTGAGCATAGATACGAAGGGGTGGGAAGAAGGGACACAGGGGGCTGTGAGGATGGGTGTTTCACTCGGATGACTTGGCTGGCTCATTCTGAGCTAGGGATGGTGTCTCAGGGGACACGTAGGGTGGTCGTTGTGAGTTCACGGAGGTTCCCTGGGTGTTGGGAAGGTGAAAGCAGATGGGTTCGAAGTGAAGAATTTGATGAAATCACCTATGCATGGAGGCGGAAGGGATTTGTGAATCTTGGACAGTCGGTGAGTCTAGTTTTGATATCTGATTGACCACATGGGCATGCAGATGACTCCTGGGAGAAAAATCTGGCTCTATACTCGCCTATTGGGGCGTGGTTTAAGATCGCTCTAGTGGCTCTTGCACATAGAGAAACTAGCCTGGACTGTAGAGGGTTAAACATTGGCGCCTTTGATGTAACACACCGATTCTCCCTTCATAAAATCTCCGGGAATTTTCCAAAATTATGACTCACAATTGAACTACATGGTTTTGTTAAATTTATCGAACATGAGTTTCCTGCCCAAACGTAATGAGCGATAAACAAAGATTATGATCGAAACATAGTATCCAAACATGGTATCATATGGTATCCCGAGATGCAAAAATAGATCATAACGAGAACATCCAGGATATTTAAGTATAATCACTGGAAAAAGGCTACCGGCCTGAAACTGCTCCTTCTCTAGATTAAACCAATGTCCACCAGAAAGCGAGTATTAGCGGACTTCCGATTCCCAGCGCCCTCATCACTATTCGAACCGCCATATATCAGCTATAGTGCCAAGGCACCGGACACAAAAATGACTGACATAGTACTCGATCTCAAGCTGTTTCAAAGTCACCACCCGGGAAGCAATCAGCCCAGTTACACAAGCGGGGGAAGCAGCGATTCAGGAGAGGGAGGATGGTTATCAGTCAGTCGACCCAACCTCGACAAAGATGGCGGAATGATACCTACAAATAGGAATGCCACCTTCCGTGGCCAAAGAATATTCAAGCCAACAGGATTAAAGAGGATCTTATTCAGATCTTTGATCTTTTCGTGGAGTCGTTCCATCTCCTAAGATGATTGCATTGACGAATCATCAAAACCCGGACGTTTGAGACCGAAACTGGGACTTAAAGGGAAGGAAAGCACGCGCTCACATTTCGATAATGACTCCGAAGAAAGAACTTGGAGAGCTGTAGACTGAAAATAGCTAGCGCATTGTCAATGAAAGCATGCCATGGACTGTGCGCTGAGATAAGTAGCTCATTGATCGAGTTTATTGATTCTAAAAATTGAGTCGGACTGATCTATTGCCATTAGGCCCCAGTTTACAAGAAAAATGAGACCAGATCAGCCGATCAATGAGTTCCAATGTAAGGATCAAACACAGCAACAAAAGATGATTGATAAATATAGACCAAGTTAGTCTCTCGTCATTGGAGCATAAGCAAAACTTACCCTGCCTTCGAGTTCTAACGGATATATTGCGGCGAACTGAGGGAGCTCTCCACCAGAATAATCTCGCTCTATCCGTACCATCTCCCTAGGATAGTGGACCCCGATCTGACCTGAAGGAAGTGTACCAAAAGCAGAATTCTTCGGGGGTGGTCCAAAGTAATAAGAAGACTTGGGTAATAATGGCCTTGAATTTCTAAAGATCATACGTCTTTTTTGACCCCAATTTATCAAGGATGTGAAAACCCACGACAGAAATTTCCTGTGCGAGGCAGTCTCAGAGTCAGAATATCCCAATTTTCTCTCTGTAAGCAAGTGGAGAGATGCATCGTTGTTCCATGGCCGAGGGGGAGGCAAGGCGGACTTGAAGCCCGAACGGAGGTGCGGTGCAGTAACCGTTGCTGAAGACCTTGTCCGTAGCACGCCATCACCTTCCTCCACTTCTGTGAGTACATCCTGATTGACAGATTGAGCCGCAATTTCCATTTCCAATGCTTGATTCAAGTTGAGCCCTCCCGACTCTTTTTCGGTAGAAGAATCTTGCGAAGCGCTGCGAAGAGGGTCCCAGTCTTGCACCGTTGCGATATCCTCCTCTACCCTATCGGTGTGACCTGAAGAAACATCACCAGAGTCACTCAGGCTTTTCATCCGACGGATTCCTGAGGCCTGAAAAGAACAGTGAATACAGACAATCACAGTCAAGGCAGAGATAGCGAAATTGATAATTTACACTTGTATGAATGATAGGCGGCATGATTTGGGCGCCATCTATATTTCTAGTGCCGTCCAATACGGGATGTCCCATTTCCCGAACCTCGGAGTTACTTTCAAGTTCACTTGCATGCGGCGATGGCGTGACTCCTGGTAAAAAGGTCGGATTAGAGGCCGCATTATCCCTATCACCTGCATCCGAATGAAATATTTGACTCTGCTTCATGATCTATCCGCAGCGACCAATAGCAACCTTATACTCAATTCAACGGGATGTCAGTTTTGGGACTGAAGGATTCGCGAGTGTACAGTGAATGCTCGCGTCTTTATTTGGTCCACCCAAACAATGAACACAAACCGAGCTTGGGATCTCATATATTCTGATGAGCTTCAAGTCTTGGGATCCAGTCCCACTATGCAGTCGTTGAAACTTCAAGAATGTGTGCATCATGGCTTCCGCCTGCTGTCAACTTCCAACTCTAACTACGTGCAAGAGCAAATTACGATGAACTTCTTACTAGATGTGCTTCTGGGCACCATGAAGACTATAACAGGCCCGTTGACTGGCAGCTTCCTCGCTGTTTTCTATATCGGTTACATTCATTTTATCTCGGTTGCTTCCTGGTTCATCTCAAACCCGGCTCGATGCAAACCGCGAATGTAGTGGAGTAATAGCATACTGTAATTTATGACGTATGCGACACCCCTTGTCACTTTGATAGATTTATGAGACCGATTGAACCCTTTTCATCAATTTGATCTACGCGTTGAAATACATAAAAGACTACTCAAGGTTATATCATGATGTGATTCATTACCGAGGAATTTGTACAACCACCGGGCACGAGAATGACACAATCTTTTCAATAAATGACACTAGGAAACTCGATCTCTTACTGTATAACCATGCCTGACCCAGGCACAGAACATGCACTGTCTATGCTCGCTCACGATGTCTTTCATGAGACTTGTGCAGGAAACAAGGTGCCACTGCCTTCTACCTAATGCACACACTTCATGATCTGTGCCTCACATTTGTGGCCCATGGGACACCATATGACTTCCTTCCGAACGTGATTCATGGTGCAGCTAATTTCTTGTCACGACATTCCGGTGAACTGTAAAGAACCTTCCGTTCTTCCGGATGCGATTTTGACGAGCTTGTAAGCCCCAGAAGGCAGAAGGGTCACTTACCCTACAATCACCCTATAGTGGCCCATCGTCCTGCTTCATATCTTTGCGAATCAGAGAATCAAAAGATAAGAAAACATTTCAAGTATGAGCACAATTTATCAACTTGCTTCCCCATTGTCAGTGTCTATTCCAAACTCTCTATGCTTGTTCCTCCGACCCCTTCTCGGGCAACTTATTCGACAAGACCAAACCATGGGGCCTACGATATCATTGGTCAGTTGTTGGGACCCAACATATATATGATGACCCAATCGCTTGAAGCGGTTACTGCCAAGATCGTAATCTATCAGAAACTCCAAATGCTGTCCTCATTCAATGGTCTGGATTCTATTCTTTCTCGACATTTCCGGGTTCTCGCCGCTGGGATACCCTTCACCCATGTATGGAAGATCCGCATTTAAACGATGTGCTTCCATCCCATCCCATGCTTCTTTTTTACAGTCCAGCACCAAGCTTGTGGTTTACTGCTTCGGCTCCAGCACACGTATTACTACAAGCCAGAGAGCTCTAATAAATTACCCTCTCAGCCTTCCGCCCCAGCTTCCCGCTCTTCCCTCGACCGATGATACGCACGTGGAATGCTTCCATCCTACTCCCTGGTCTTTAAACTATCCATTGACTCAATTTGACCTTTTGATCATTTTCATTCAAGACTCCCTTGTACCTCCTTCATATTATGCACCGCGGCATTCTCACCCGAAGTGATTTAACACGGGAGGTCAAACTTACACACCCACGCTAGAACTTGATGTTCCATAATTCCCTGAGGGTTAGATAGATTCAACCCCTTAATTACCGAAATTACATGCAAAGCATCTCCTCGCGCTCGACCGTCAAAGTCCACTTTCTACTAAAAGCTCCATAGTAACTCCACCCTCTGCTGACAGCTTCTATCAATCCCTATAGAAGGTGCAAGATCTCTACAACTTATTACCAATATTTGAGCTTTTCGGATTGAAATGATGCGGCTCACTGAAGGGCGTGCGCATAGCCGCTCAATAATAACTACGCTAAATCCATGATGCGAGCGAAGTTGTCTCCATTTGAGGAACATGGAAATTGCGCTTTCAGTCATTCAGGCTCAGAGGCACTGACTGGTCCCGCGGGATCAATTCAGTGGAATAGAACTTTCCCAGTCACTGGAGACTTGCACATGACGGTGGTTTCATTCCCTTGTGCCAGGGACCCGGTTGGCGATCAACAATGGTACATTCCTTATTAAGTAACCTGAGATGTGATGATCTAGATGTTGTCATGAGCTCTCTGCTTTAGAATGCGTGCGGGAACAGTTCTCACGTTGTCCATTGAATAGGATGATAACAGGAGCTTCCATTTAGGGAGCCCAAAGAACCCACTTGTCACAGATCACGGCGAGCGGCGGTGAGCAATACAATCCGTTCTGGGGATACAACACACTATCCTATCACAACATGTGCCGATGCCTATCGTGATCAAACATACACTCAATCTATACTAACCGAGATCAGACCCTCCGACTTCATCTGTCCGATGAACATGGGATCATAACACCTATGTTCGAAATCCCCTAAGCAGAAGTGTGTTTGACGTATGTGGTCATGCGAGTTTGTATGTTTGGCAGATTGGCAATAGGCGAACTTGCTGACACAATGCAATTTTTACATCAAAGATTAAAATATCCTTACCCTTGTCCAAATCAAAAAACCAACTCGAACCAAACCATCTGGCAGTCCATGTTATTCCGAATTCTATCACCAAGATCAGGCGCTCATGGTTTCACAACTCTCACTATTATACTTTGTAACGATGCGGATATCAATCATAGATCATCAGTAGGTGACAAAGCAAACATGCCTCCAAACCCTTATCCACATCGTCACATTCGTGGCACACACAACGCTTACCATGGCTTCAATTGATATTATTAAATCCACGTATCAGATATTAACCAATCGCAGTCCAAATCCGTAGTTCGATAAGTGTATATTGTTGCACTCTTATGAGACACCAAGGAAGTGATGTTTGCAGTTAAGCCAGTTAGAATTCCCGTCTTCAGGTAATTTTAACGTGGGCATAGCCACAGCATTTTCGTTTCGATGGCAGCAGTTGACGGCAGCTGCATAGTTTCCGGTGATTTCATCAGGCTCGATAGGCAGACGTGACGTTGGCTGCCAGAACCACTTAAGGGGTATACACTTAACCTAGTCATCTTATGCCAGACCCCTAAGTCTCTCTCAACGGTCAAGCCACTTCATTCCCTGAGCAGGTATCTCCGCTACTTCGAAACGAGCTTCCAGAAGCCTATGACACCTTCTGACCTATATTAACCAAGTCCGAGTCACGATGCACTCATGACCCACCACCGGCCTATTGCGTGATCGAAAGCTAAACTGCTCTTCATCAAATTCGTCACAAAAGGCCCCTCCTCGACTTATGAAATGAAACTGCCCATTTAAGGAGAATCAAGCTTCGCAAATAGCTCGAAATTGAAGTTCCTAGATCAGAACGCCGAACCCTCTCCAGTTCCGCTTCTCTATCCGTTCTCGAGTTGTACCTTCCCCCACCGCCGAGAGGAGTTTCCTATTCTAATGTTCACCCTATCGTTATCCTCATGAGACATCCCTATGACCAAATACAAAACTATTGACGCTTATTACACATATCATACAATCTCTTCAGTTAAGGACTTGTAATCTGGGAGAGGAATAGGGAAGGGTAAGTCAAGTCTATTTATTCAACAATTTAACTTCCAAATCAAGTACAACAATTGCCGGGAAATATAACTCTAAGAACGTTGTCTATTACATTGCTTCCCCAATTCACTGCACTGGTGGCCAAAATAACTCCAATTTGGTAATGAGCATCGCATGACAGCATGGCAGCTCGCTGCGTGTCGAGATGATTCTCGCAGTTCTCGTTGCATATCGAAGTTGGCTTCAGCAAGCAGACCAAAATAGCTTCCAGCCCTCTAGGTAGCATGGAATGGTAGATGCTCATTTGGAATGCACACGCACTCGAGAATGCAGGACCAACTACGAGAGCATATCTACGTGGCAATTGCCTAAAGCCGTCAGCATTATTCACCTCACTCCTCGTGCCCATCTCGTACGTGATCATGGCTGACGTACATATCAGAGTACTTTAGTTTCGGCCTGGTTTGCGAAAGAGACATTACTCCTGATGCAGGGTTCTAAGGTTTCAGAACAATTAGCCCTTACAGATCTACTTTCTTGAATCGATCCTGTCCTTCGTCTATTGGAACAGAAAGTTTCATTATCATTGCAGAAATTTATATACTCTGTGACATAAGACCATAGATAAGCTAAATTCGATTTTGATTTTGAGTACTAGGTTTTTTGCATATAATTCATAGAGGAAAAGACTCATAGTGCAATATTAAAGAAAGTGAGGAGCACGGCTATGCAATGAACAACTAAAAAAGTAAGAGAGCGAGGGAAAAAATTTGTTCATTTTTCAAGCCTCCTTCTTGTCCGACTTCGGTGAGGGCGAGTGCTTTACAAGTGGCGACCGCGGATTCGACACTGAAGAATGAACGACGTCAGCCAACTTCCCACTCCTCGAAGGCGGTGTTACAGAACGAGCCTCATCCACCTGCATCCTATCATCTCGGGGAGATCCTACGGTTGAAGGCGACGATAGTGTAGTGATAGGAGGGAGAGGCATAATTTGGTTCGAAATTGATCCTGCTCCGACCGGTCGTGGATGGGGCGGGAGGACAGAAGGCAGAGGAGGACTCGGAGGATAAGTATCATGCGCTTGTCGTGCTTCGGGTGAGCGAGATGTCACTGAATGAGTTCTGAAAGGGATCGGGGATGGTCTAGACGAAGGCGTTCGCCGTCCATTGGACGATGGTCGTCGCTTGGAAACTTCCACCCGAGATCGCTTACTTTCCGGTTCTTCGGGAGTAGGGCTGAGCGCCCTCTTGAGAGGGGCACTTGAAGTGGATGGCGAAGCGTGGCTACGGGTCGACGAAACGGAATTCCTGTGAAGCACGGGCGGGCGTGGAGAAGGGTCACTGTGGCGACTACCAACGGACACAGGCGGAGAGTGACCGAGTCCTTCACCTGATTGAGAACCCTCAGCGCCTCCGCGATATCCACTCCCTCCTGCAAGACCTATCAATGCATCAGCAACACCATCATAATCTTCATCGACAATACGAGGCGGAGGACGAGCACCTGCTGTCGTAGGCGACGGTTGAAATGATCGCGATGACCCATTTGAGCTGACAGGTTCAGGAGAATTGGGTCCCTTATAAGGCACGCCTTTCGACCGATCGCTCGTGTACATCTTTGGTGTCTCCATGCCAGGTTCATCTTTTTTCTTGGACATGACAGTTCGAGGCTTGCGCTTGTCGCGGTCTCTGCCCTTACTTTGGTCTTGCATCGAGGAAGTCAATGGTTGAGGTAGGGGCGGCGGCGGCTGGGAAACAAGAGAATCTCCGCGAGCCCTTCTTTGTTGTCTTCCTTTGACATCCAAGGCAGAAAGATGAGGACTTTGAGATTCGCGAGCACCAGGAGGAAACAAAGGTACGGGATTCCTCACTTGAGTGCGCGTCCCCTCAGGAGACCCCGCGTATGAGCGGTCATTCCGCTGATCTTGCTCATACTCTCGCATGTCCCGTGCATCGTATCGTGGGTCATATCGACGGCTTGAAGAGGTCATCTCGTGGGGAAGCGTGGACGGAGAAATTGGTCTGCCATGCGCTGGTCCAGTGGTTGGAAGTTTAGCATCCCAATATCGAGCTTGCTGTAAGCGAGGTGAGGACTCAGGAGGGCTATTTGGACGCGCCATGTTTGTTGCTGGTGAACGTGGTGGATAGAATGAACCAGGATGCTGCGACTCAGAAGGTCGACCACGCCGCTCACTCATGCGTTCCTGTTCCCAGTCGCGAGGATCGGGAACACGCCTATCATACATCTCACGGTCCAGAGAACGATGGGTCTCATGTGATGATGGGGGGTATGCTCTTGGAGACCTGTGGAGAGGACCAGAACTTGGTTGGGCAGGACCGACAGGAGGACGGGAAGGGTACTGAAAGCTGGGAGGAGAACGACGAGAAGGATGGACGGGAGAGGTGGGACGAGAAGGCGGGCGTTGAACACGATTAGAGTAAGAGTCTGCAAGATGCACACCACGGGCATCATCACTAGGAAGTCCCATCTGTTGAGGTAGAGGACCCTGACCACCTGTCTGAGGACGAGGGTGAGGGTGAGGCGGATATTCACGTGGATTGGGCGGACGATCCACATCCATTGGAGCCAAAGGATTCTGTGATTGCGGATGGCGAGCTTCGTCAAGGACGACCGGAGGTGGTGGTCCACCACGGAAAGGAGGAGATGCACGACCGTTGCCTACCTGAGAGGGCGGAGGTAATGCAATTTCACTCGGGCCACGAACATCCGCGTTGAAGACAGGCCGATGAGACGTCGATTGTAAAACAGGAGGAGCGCCTCCACCGAGGGAGAGTGGAGGCACAATGGAAGTGGCATAAGCCGTTGGATGAACATCCTGAGGTCCAGGGGCTACAGGAAGCTGTCCACCAGTATGCTGTGCAGTTCGGAGAAGCTGAAGACGTTGGGTGATGGCAACATTGTTAGGATCAAGTTCTGCAGCACGAGCATAAGCATCAATGGCGTCAGTAATTTGATTGTTGCAGCTCTCGTAGAGACTGCCGAGATCAAACCAGACTTCAGGGATATAGGGATTAATGCGGATAGCACGAGAGTAGGCGTCAAGCGCATCTCGAAATTGATTGATCTGGAAGTAAAGGACACCAATCGAACACCAGAAAGTAGGATTGCGGCCATCCCGATACACAGCTTGTTGATAAGCTTCATATGCCTTATTGTACTTTTGGCCTGCCATGTAGGCGCGACCCAGAAGGTACCAGCTCTGTGCGTCCGAAGGATCTTAAAAAATATAAATAAGGAAAGCAAAGAATTACAAGATGTTAACTGACCAGCCTCCAGGCTCTTGGTGAGGTATTGGATGGCAGATTCCTGATTTTGAAAATTGGATCCATCTTGGTGATATAGCCAACCAAGCTGCTGCAAGACCTTGGCATGAGTAGAATTATCGGCTACGACGCGCTCATAGGCATCTTTGGCTCGGCAGTGCTGTGATACGTGAGAACGTATGACGGTGTCAGGATAAGACAACTTACATCCTTTTGCTGTTCATAAACGTGCCCAATTTGGAACCAGATATCAGCATTGACGAGGGGACTAGGAGGGTTGTGAAGGATGCGATCAAAGCAGGCCAGAGACTCTTCGTATTTAGCTTGCTGCTTATATATAATGCCAAGGCGGAAAAGAATTTCATTGGCCTTGTCAAAGTCTTAATTATGATCAGTATGACCTGGCAGAAAATGAGGAGGCAAATCTTACTTTTGTCCATGCGAAGAACGGAGGAAAAGGCCTCCTCGGCATGATCGAGAGAACCGTATCGGTCATATAGAATTCCTATACCATACCAGAGCTTCGGATCATTCTATGAGACATGTGAGTCGAAGGGGGGATTATGGAAAAGGCAAAATACCTTGGGGTCAGGAAGCAGATAAAGAGCTTGTTGGTAGGCGGAGTAGGCCTTCTGAAGGTCATCCTGCATGAGATAACAATGTCCTTGATTGTGATTATGAATAAGCGGCAGTTAGTTGGGAAGAGATGGACGTACCAAGCGCGCCCCAGACCTCGCCGTTGTCTTCGTGGAGAGAGAGGACACGCTGGAAGTAATCGATAGCCTGAAATGAATATTACATCATTACGAGATCTTGTCAAGAAAAAATGCATTTGTCCGCGGAGACCCGGAAGATACCCAGGACGAACAGATTCAAGAGGAGATCGAAATTACGACCTACCTTGGGATAGTTCTCCTTGATCCGAGCAATGCCAGCGACCTGTGTAAGGCCAGAAAGGGACATCGGGTTGTGCCGCAGGGCATTTTCATAAGCAGAGAGAGCATGTTCCAAGTCACCCATTTGCTCGGCAACTCCTCCTAGATCAGGATAAAAATCTTCACAGAAGATCGAGCGGAACATCCCCACATACCGATTAAGAGCCAGGTTTGTTCATTTGCTACAGCAAGTTTGTGTACCAAGGTTGGCGGTGCAGGTGGTGCACCATTAGGAGCAGCGTTGAGAGGAGCTGTGGGAGAGATGGCACTTGGATGAGCAGCCCCGTTGGATAACATGGGTGTCGGGGGCATAGGGGTAACACCGTTGAGATGGGGGGGCTGGGAATGAGGATGAGAGTGTGGAATCAGGTGGGAATGGACAGCAGACGGAGGCGGGTCATGCATACGGACATCGCGGTCTGGCTGTCTGGGCGGGTGTCTAACATGAGCCATGGGACTCCAAGTACGGGGGGTAGGGAGAGAGGAAGGCGAAAAGAATTATTATGCAAAGCGGCGTCTTGATATATATAATGAATCAGGGCCAAGAAATGGCGATCAAGGTGGCTTGCGAGATCGGATCTCTCCTGAGACATGGATTCCAAAACGGTAGAGATCGAGATGGAGGCTGTTCTGCTTCTCCGCGTGCCCTGTTGCAATCCGCCCGCTTGTCTATCGCCAGGCAGATCTTCTCTCTCTTCTCCTCCAAGAGTCTATTCGGCATCCACCACCTCTCCGGTCTGCTACCTCGGATCGCCTTCAGAACCTCTCATCTTGCATGTCTTGACAATGTTGACGTTGGGGCTTCCAGTGCAGGCCCATGTGATCGCAGATTGCCGTCGCGCTATATTCAGACTTCTGACACACATGACAACATCTTGTTGCTGCCCGATTTGAGATCTCGGATGTCTTTAGTCTTCCTCCGGTTCTGGGGAAGACTCAGATCCATATCGGCGGCCACACAGGCTTACGTCATATTTCTGGGTCAATCTTGTCCCCTCAGGCACATCGTGATCGAGTAAGGATGATATAAGTCATGGTCCTTCCCAACTTCAACGCGATCAAATCGAGGATGGGTCTAGTTTAACTGTAATTGGACGGCACCGTCACTGTATTACTCTCGCAAAGCTCCTGCTTCCCCTTCCGTTCAGCCCGGTCTCTCGCTATGACTACTCACAAGTTACCTCTGTTTAGCTCCCAGACTTGTCCGTTTGTTGATACGTCGGTGTGACCCACTCATATTCACATGTGACCTTCCTCGCCAATGTGTTATACCCAGCGCCCCTTTGTGTACCAATGGTGCCCTCATAAACAACCATGAAATAGAACCTGATCTCGATATTGAACTCTATGGTTCCCGCCCGGGCAAAAAATGGACGGTGCCTTTTGCTCACGTTTCGTTGTGGACCGTGTCTACAAGTTCGATACCACCACCGTCCATGGTTCACCATAATGAAGGCACTAAACAACCTTCCCTTGATATCTGACCCATTCCTTCCGGCTAGTTGGTGTGTTTCAGAAAATCTAGCCATTTCTTTTTCAGGTTTTCAGCAGGTTAGGGAGGACAGATCTCGATGCCAGAAACTGATGTTATGTGAATACTATGTGGGTGCAACGTGGCTTCCCTGATCAATCAACTATGATGACAGCTTTCAGACCGCCGCAGGTCTTCCAAACTGTCATGCTGTTGATATCATTATGCCCAATTTAAATGAGCCTCGCCCTCACCGTCCCAGCAACTACAAAGTACAAAAGTAGCAGCTCATATACCCAATTGTTTCATCCCCAGGTTTCCCATCCATCCGCACTGAGAGTTTAGATCAACGCTGCACTCGCAATGACTGGACCTTATTCCGACATCATCTGTGATGATGCTACGCTTGAGAAGACTTAAAGGGGATAACTATGTCTTAAATTTATACTAGCTCATCAATTACACATGGAAAGGAAACTCAGAATGTCACGCTTCACTGGCTCAGTTCAGAATCAGAGCTCACCTATTAAGATACTCTTATCAAGGTTCGAATGCTATTTCTAGAGTAGTACCCAGCAACTACTAATTACCCCCGAGAATCAACTAGTTCTTTGCACAAATAGACACGCCCAGAGATTATTACCACATGTTCGGGTTTTCCAAACTTCGACCTTCCATCAAATCGCCATATCCGAACTCAAGCTTGCTTGGTCATCAAGGAGATCTGGATTGCAGCCAACTTAGGCCATGAAATTTGATAGTTTATTATGGTCGATTGAAAATCAAATGACCTCTGTTGGAGGTCTTTTGTTTGGCATTACGAACCACGATAAGGTTAAGACAAGGAGAGTAACAGCCTCCAAATCCCTTTGACTTCGAGGATCAGAAGGCAAAAGGGAGGTTTCCGGCTTCATTCTGGTGAGTTCAAGCTCTTATGGTGAACGTAAGCGAGCCAAATTCTGTATCCCTGTCTCTCCTATTCAACAGCATGGCGTATGTTAAGAATGTAGATTTTAATCATATGCCTAACACTGCAATGAACATTACATTACTCGCACTAAGCGGCATTTCAAAAAGCCCTAATTTCTTTGTGACGTTACATCTCATCATGAAACGATTTTAGATTTCCAAAATTCGATAACGTCTGTGACCTCAAATACTGCTTGATGAAACACTACTGGCCAAGCTACGAAAGTGCTAACTCGTACCTCAATAGATTCATTGTCTCACCACCTAGATGAGTTGTTGGTCTACAAATACCATTTTCTGAAACTCCGATACAATCGCCGCTCGGATTCAACAACGTGGATAACTGCCCTTCCCAACAAAATTCGGTTTCAAAGCGAGACAACACGTCAGTGGATAGGCAAGATTCACGATGACTCGTGAGTTTTTTCGCCCCTTCAAGTTGCTTGCTTGACTTCTCGAGTCGTAACATTTCCTTGCACAACGTTTTCACAGGAGGCAACCAACGTGAAGTTGATCGCATTCGTTCACAGAAGAAGGTCGCAGCCCACGCAAAGAAGCCTAAAGAAAGTAATACGACATTGGCAAAGCGAAAGGAGGCGTGAGTAGTTATCCAGTTCTTCATCTACAGACCCCCTAGACACGTAGCTAAGATACGTCTTTTAGAGATGCCGAGATCTTGAGGGCAAAACAGAAAGTGAACATCCATCATTCTATCATCAAAATTCTAGTTTATCATTCTGATTTTTTTTTAGAAAGCTGAGGGAGCGAAGGCTGCGGGTAGTGGTGAAACTACCAAGAAATGACGTTATCTCCATCTCTTAACTGGTCAAGTACTAGTCCGCCCTCTTTTTGGATGCTTGCTCTATTTTTGCGTCATGTATCCTATAGTTCATGAAGGCATTTCATCTCAGGGATTTCGTTGTTCGCGTGTAATATAAAGGTCTTGGTAACAATTCAAGAAAGTGGGACCAGATTGTCCATATGATGTCCATAATCTGTGCCGAAGTGTCAGAAATTCGATATGATCTTTGGTGCTAACCTCCATGAGAATTTATCCGAACCTTGGAGAGATTCGAAACTCACTAAAATAGGGTCCTGAAAATGGGGAGGACCGGGTAATTGACACCCCACGCTTACGTAAACACTGTAAATATTCAGCGGCAGATTTTTGAATTGAGTAAATATGGAGTTGAAATGGAAGTAGGATGCCATATTCGGATCATGTCGTTGACCCCATATAAAGAATTATCCATGATTGGTCGTGACACGTGTATTGATGGGAGGGCCCCATCAATACTCGGTCAGCCTAGACCCTTCGTTGGTCGGTAACAGTAATTCTTTATCCAAGTCTAACAAGGACTAAACTAGATTGAGCCCAAATGAGTCACTCACAAAATGATCTCAGAACATACAAACATCAGAGGGTCCAAGCAGGTTCTTCTATGACTCGTTCATCCCTGTGGACAATGAATGAACCGCCTAATATCAAGAAGCATGTCATTTTAGTGGGTGGACGTACACTACGACTGCCTAGAAGCTGATATCTTCCATTTTCAGATATGCCGGAATAACATTGTGATATGACGGCACCTCACAGCCACACCGGTGGATCGCCGTCAGTACATTAGCCTTCCGATACCTGAAGGCACGTGTGACAGAATCGGGATTTAGGATCTGAGTGGCTTAACATGAGTTGTGACAGTCAGACGTCACGAGAGCCAGTATCAGTCTCCTGCCGCAACTGCCGTCCCGCTGAAGCCACCACCCGGTTGGAACCCTTGACTGCGAAATAGAAGTGTTGCTGTGTTGGAATCCCGTCAAAGGGAATCAGGACCACAGGAACTGTCCTGAAGCAGTTATCCTCATAGTTCGCGAAACCTTTCATCACACTGATACTGGGTTCTCATGACCAAGTAAAGCCTGATTTGTGCGGGGGTCAAGGTAGGAATTTCATTTAACTTTCTTGATTGAAAAATAAAATTTACGTTCAAGATCGTGTCCACATTCGTGATGGAAGAGGAGTGTCGAGGGCACTTAATCCTTTTGTCGCGTGTAAAGTAGTTTCTATAAGAACGAAATGCTTGAAGGGGTGAAGGTCATGGCATTATACCGATCATTCAACATCACAAAATGGATCTGTCCCGGCAGATTGGCAAGCTTTCCAGTGCTCGATGAAGAATATACAGACACCACAATAGTTTGTCGGAAGAGGCCGGAATAATTAACAGGAGATGGTAATGAAGATACCTCTGTAATTGCTGCCAAATGGGGAACGCGACAAAACCCAGTAGACGAATATCGATTTGTGAATCTGTAGTCTTCGGGAACAATTAAGCATATGTGACACTGCCAAAACCCACACGAGGCCACGTTATACATGAATGTGAATCAAGAAACCACTTCAACTTGAGAGCAGCAAGCAAGCACATGGGAAATGAAACTGACTGAGAACGTTATGTAATTTTCTCTGAGTTTCCACCTTCAAGTTTGCGCCGTCGTGTTGGTGCCTCCACGCTGCCATCGGACTGAACACGAGACCATTCTCTGGGCGGAGGAGGATGATAGGTAGGATAATGGTGAGCGAATGAGGCTCCAGTAGCAGTTGGGTACGGTTGGCCGGGTGGTGGCATTTCATTGATGGGTTGATGCCGTGCGCGATACAAGGACAGGAGTGCGTTAACGAAAATTGTTAAGAATGCCAGAGAACTGAGAGTGAAAATCTGGGAATGTCGTTATTTCAAGTCATGCACTGGACCTTTTCATGCTCACCAAAGTTTTCCAGCTGATCGGCTCAACGAAACCGTTCACAACTTCGGCGATAAGCTCGGCACTGACTTTTGCCCTGCCGACTGCAGCTGGATCACGGTTCATACACATCTCCCACTTGGCACATTGGTGAATCATAGCAGGGATTGCATTAACTTCACAGAGATTATTCCGATATTGAAGAGAACACATGGCGATTCCTTCCACAATATCTGATCTCATGGTTATGGTCAACTATGAATTCATGATAAGCCTTTGATTCCTCACCTTGAGAATACTCTAATATCCTCTGCCGAACGTCTCGCTGTATCGTGATGATGAATTGGAGGATGAGATACAGAAACAGTAAAACCAATGAAAGGTTGAAGAAAAACTGCAGATATCTATGACTGGCACTTCAGTCTCCGTAACATAGTTGGCTCAAGTCATCTTACCCAAGTAGAATATACGGTGTTTCCGAAGTAACTGCGAGTGGGACCGGCATGTTGAGAGTATAATGATTTGCTGTGTTCTGTGTTATAGGCGTGATATGGTCATCCACATCGCTACCGGAATCAGAACCCTGGTCTGTATCTGCTAGCGTTTGACATGACCACGAGGATTTGGGCATCTGACGTCTACGCCGCTGACCATACACGCGTTTCAGAGCACCAGGCGCAGTCTGTCTCTCGTTCTCTTTTTCATCGGAGTCTACATCCACCTTGGGAGGGGTAGATTCCCCCATATCAACATCTTTTGACTCCTCTTGTGGTGATATGTCCATAGAATCTGACGTCCATGGATATGATTGGGGTGTTGAGGGGTGTTGGGTAGACTGGAAGATGAGGGGGATATTTTGGTTTGAACCAGAAATCGGTGTTTGAGGCGTGTGAAGCACGGGTTGGGGCGAGTTAATTTCCTCAATTGGACCTAGGTACACCTGAGTGCCTGCAGAGTATTGCCCATAGCTTGAACTCACGTTTGCGTGGTGTATTTGGACTGTCTCTTGACCAGGCAGGCTGGCCACTTGATCGATTTGTCCACTCGAAATCCATGGGCGCCTCGGTAGATCTATTTGTTTGGTGTTCTCCATTCATTTTCCTCGCCGAAGCACCGGATTGTGATAGAAAATGGACGTAACGAACTTTCCACTATTGACCATTGTTGACGTGTTCGTCACGAGATTCAAGTCACTTTCCCTCCGCCTCGGCTTTTTCGTAATGCTCTGCACCCGCCTTCACTCGATATCACGTTCTGTCCTCAGAAAACCGATTCGGCCATATCATCCTTTGGCAGCCTTCTCTTCGGCAGAGTCTCGAGAAAGATGGACAAATTCTCCTTCAGCTAACCTCGTCCCTATTGTCATCGAGCAGACTGTGAGCGTCTGCGTGAACGGAGAGTAGTTAACTAAGAATACGCATTCTAGGGAAGAGGAGAAAGGTCATATGACATATTCTCGCGTTTGCTTCGAGAGAGGGTGATCATGCTGCATGGTCCAGTACGGCTTGTTCTGCTCGTCTGCCAGACCTCGTACTCAATTTGCTAGATAAGAGACGCAGATGCTACCCTCACTGTCGCCCAGTTACTCTTCTTAGAAGCTGAGGATTCCTCTAAACCAATTCATCTGTACATAAATTCCCCAGGGGGCAGTGTTACCGCCGGACTCGCAATCTATGATACAGTGCGTTTAGTCGAACTTGTGTTTAATTCACTTAATCTTGTCATTTCAGATGCAGGTATGCTATTCCACATTAAACAAAACCTCTCATGAATATGGCCTTCTCTGAAACCAGTATGTCTCCTCACCAATTCACACTTATACCATTGGTCTCGCAGCATCGATGGGCTCACTTCTTCTGGCTGCTGGTGAAAAGGGCAAACGTCATTGTCTGCCAAATGCGAGTATCATGCTTCACCGTTTGTCTTTTTTTCCGAGTGTATGGACCATGCTTTATATTCTCTCACAGAACCTTCGGGTGGAGCCTCGGGTCAGGCTTCCGACATCGCCATACATGCGAAGGAGATTCTCCGCATCCGCCAAGTCCTGACAAGCATCTATCAAAGACATTGCGCTCGGCCAGATGAAAGCGAAGCTGAGGGGTTAGCGCGTTTCGGTTAGTTTCAATATGGCTGTTGCGTGTTCCGTCCATCTGAGTCAGTGTTTCACAGAAAAAGCTCTGGAAAGAGATTATTACATGACAGGTATCGTATCATTGTCTTTGTTGATCTTATTCTGCTTACAATGTCTAGCTCAAGAGGCTGTGAGATTCGGCATCGTAGACGGAGTTCTTGAACGGCGCCCCACGTCTGATTCGCCTTGAACTCTCACTAGGTCATTCTGTAAATTACTTTTACTGTCTCAAAATATCTGTTTTCCATCTTTGCCATCTTTGTTGCCTACTATTACCCACTGGTACGAGCATGGTCAGTCGAAGTGACCGGACCGACAATTGACTGTCAAATGTCATCTTGGGATTGGCAGATTTACGATGCTGTGGTGTCAATTCGAGCGGGTATATGTTACTCAGTATGTTCATGGTGCGATGTGAAGGGCGCAGACGAGTAGAGTGAGTGCTGTCTAGACGCATAGCCTATTTAGGTAATATCTGTTCGTTTCACTGTAAAATCAAAAAAAGAAGTGCCGAAATTATCTACCTAATTATTGCCTTATCCCACTAGCTTCATTCATTGCTATACTACCATGGAGGACACTTTGACTCTCCACGGCTAGGAGCAAATGCTTCCTTGCCATCAAGATTTTGATGGGTAGAAGGTCAGAGGCTCCCTAGTCAGATTGGCCCTTCGATGTTTTCTTTATTTCCCAAAATTGTAAATTGGGGCTGGAACACAGTCCGTAGTTTTTTAACTTCAACAATTTATTTTGTGGTGTATATACACAGTCCACAGTAGTCTACTGACCAGAGAACCTCTATTAAATATCTACAGGTCCGGTCCTGCAAAACACTGAGAAAAGGGGGACAAAGAAAGAAAGAGGAGAAGAGACAAAGAGAAAATCAGGGGGGAAAGAGACAAAAGGGCAGGTTCCAGTATGCCCAGGTGAGGCTTTGGGAGTCAGTGTGGGCAGATTTGGGGGTAATTCCTTAGCTATTATCGCAAAGCTATGGATTCTCTGAGCAGTATGAAGACAAACACCATAAAGTTAGATGTGAGAATAAGGTCACCTAAGCATGGAGAGGGTATCTGAGAAAATGAGTTTCGAGGATAGGCTGATTATGATGGCTATGAATAATTATCTGGCTAGCAACTATAAATAGTAAGATAATCTACATAACAGATACGGCTTCAATTCAGCTGGTAAGCAAGTGGATTTACAACATTGGGCTATAAAAGTAGTAGGAAAATAATTATTTATGCTTTGGTAGACTAGCTGATTGTTGCTATATCTATGCAAGATTTGGCTGTTCAAGCAAGAAAAATATGATTAGCTAGCACGTAAATAGACAGGAAGCTTTGTAGCTACCTGCGGTAGAAATTCAGAATTTTTGCTTCACTTAATTCATTTTTCCCTCAAGTTTGCTAAAGAGACAATTGTTATTGTTTTATTATAGGATTTGATGACCACCTACCTTTACTGTTATTCATCAATGAGACATTGACAACTATGTGGATGTATCTATATACTATCAGAAAATTACAGTCAATGATTTTCCAGGGCATTTCCTCATACCTATGTATCTCAAAACCAAGTCTCTTTATGTCATGAATCATAACAGTCTTTGTCTTACAAGGAGGAGGTAGTAAGTCTATGTTAGATTCTTCTATCCTGGAAGGAGTATACCAAGACCTAGCTACTGTATCAAGGACATCTGAGTGAGACAAAATCAAAGGAACCTGATTAAGCAGATGTCTCATTCCAAAGATAATTGTAAATAGGCCTTGGGTTTTCGGGTTTGAGCATCTTAAAAGCTATATTTTCCAAAACAGATCGGCGTTGTGAGATATATTATACCCATGCAAATAGAAGCCCATGGTGAAAGAAAATGTCCATGATGATGGCTTGGAATTCATTCTGTGTCCTCTTATAGAAGGACTGTAACAAAAGGCCCTAGTAACCCCGGGAATCAATATTGGAATTGCCAGTCAACTCAATTCCAATTTAGTGACACTCTGATTGACCATTGGGAAATTTCTCTCTGACTTGGGCTTCTGTCCAATGAAAGGTCAGACACCTTGTCAACCAACAGGTTGATGTTCCTAGCCGCCCAGACATCCATCATTTCGCTGAATGGGACAGTTGATTTCCAGGATCATGATTACTGGAATGCATTACTATCTAAGATCAGAATTGGGTAACTTCCCATAAGGAGATTCTAAGGATGTAGTGTGAAATTCTAGTCTGAAAAATTCTGGGATGAATTTGATTCCCGTACCGAGTTAGGTGTGATGTCACACCGCGTTGCATTCAATGCGTCACACGCGATACGACACAATAATAAATCATCCTGAAGACAGTTCTTTGTGGTAGAATATTTTTTTTGAAGTGTCCCTCTGACTTTGATAAGAGCCGTTAAAAAGTAAGTGCAGTGACTCAGATTGTCATTGTGTTTGGCTCCCATTCCCTCGAAAAGAATCTTCATCACACAACCTTTGGTAGCTCGTAGAGGAGAAATACGAAAAAAATCAGCGTGTTTAATCCAGCTACATTCTATATCGGAGACGACATCTGCATATAGTATGTGACTTTGACCTATAATGGAGAAGATATCTAGATGTGGTACAGGACTCTGATATCTCTAAAAAGAAAAAAAGAAAATTGGTATCTAGGGAAGTCTAGGAGAGGGTCTGGCGTTTTTCTGATCACGACGCCCTGGAATTTATTCATGCTCGGCATTTCGGGATGGAGAAGTCTGAGAAAATCTGTGATATCAGATTTTCTCAGACTGCTTACAGGAAGCCCACAGGAAGCCCACCCATTATCAGCTGCAGGTTAGTCAGTAAATGCTGTGTGCTTGTGGATACCAATACATTCCCTGCGATGCCAAGGAAATCTAGTTCCCATCAACATAGGATTACTTGACTGGCGGTTCGATGGCAAGTTGCCTTCAACCATCAAATAGACCATGTGATGGAAGATCGTCAATAGCGTGATGGATGTCATCAAAAATGGAAAATAGACCCAAAAATGGTCAAACCAAAACGCATACCATTACCAAATTAGTGCTGACTTCTCGGTACAAGGCTAATGGTATCGCTAACGCCGCCAAAGCCATGGAGAAAGAAACTGATTTCCAAATTCGCGTATTATGGCCTGCGTAGCATTTTAACTAATCTCGGTACGTCCAGACACCCAACACAACGGACACGCATACGACAAGGGAGACGGGGCTTGGTCTCTTTCCTTGCATGAAAAACACACGCCCTATCCAGCTCTTAATGCCAGCACTCCATGAAACTAGATTCCAGATCGGACATTAAATGCACACCTGGGTCCCCAAGATTGACGTATACAGGCTCCGAGTTGTCTTAGTCTCTGAAAAAGCAACGTCGTTCTCCCGAAGGCCCATAGGAATGATGATCGCTTGTCTAAGCCAGTAGTCTCCTAATATCTTTTGCGTGAAACAATCGCCGTTCCAAAAAAAAACTAGGGTCCAGCACGAACCTCAAACTAAAATGAATCCGTTACATCTTTCAGTTGGATCTAGGCCTATATTTACTGAATCTCTTCATTCCATCTCTTACCCTATGCATAAGACCACCACCCCCCAAAGAGAAGTCGCACAAGCGCCGCAGGCCACGCTTCGCTATTGAAAAGAAGAACTGTATGACAAATAACGTGGTATACATCCGACTGGCCTCTGATAGCTTAAAATAAAACTTGGCAAAAACTTCGGCCGAATCCTTTTGACATTGTTTCATTCTTCATTTATTTATATCATATCACCATCAATCTACTTTAGCCTACCTTGAGAAACCTTTACCTTTACCCTTTTTTTATTCTCCTTGATCTCGGAACATAAATCTGATCGAAGTTTTTGAGGGTACTCATAACATGTGTTTCTCATTATTCCGAGCCCCCATTGAAATTCCTTACCAAATCAAGTAGTGCATCACAATTGAGCGCCGGTGCCGGTTTGGTTCAGGGCCTTTCATGTTGCCTTTCTCGCGCTGCCTCTCATGTGATCACATTGAAAAGACTCATGAGAAAAATTACGTCAGTATCTACGGAATACAGCGGGATAGATAAATAAATGCAGTGCTCGAATAGAATCAATCTACATATATAAGCCAAATGCATCATGCAGATGGCAGAAAAAAATTTAAAACCTCAACTGTTTCTCGGTCCATTATAAAGTGTTTCGTCTACCCAGTTCGTCCTCACTGGTTGCTGAGGTGGTGGACCCCATTGCAATCGTTGCTCCGGCAGTGGACTATATACCACACTTTTTTAACGTAATTCAATCAAAACTCTGAGAAGATCGAGAGCTACTTACCCTGGTGCGCTCCGATTATAATTCGAAAATCCTTGGCGATATTGAGACGATACGGGCGGGACTGTCGTAACAAATGTCGTTGTCGTCGTTGTTGGCGGCCTACGTCCACAACAGCAGCGTTTCACAGCTACAACAAAAAGAGTGAGCATCAGGACGACCAGAAGATCAGCGAACCATACTCACCCCTTACAATTGCCCACAAAAGGAGCAACGCCACGACCCCAGCAACGACAGTCACTGGAATCGCAATCTGGAGATTCTGAGTGTACCAAGCCTAATCAGAAATCGTGTCATTTGTCATGATTTTCACTCCCGAAAATGACATCATACCCTTGCAGTATCAAAAGCTCCTGCAGATTGACATGTCCCGCCAAGACAGGTGCCACCAAGCCCTAGCCGCCCAGAGTGACTTAGCGGCAAATAAACAACGTAGAAACTACTCGACACTTACCACATGGAGATCCGTCAACAAGAACTGCTGAGAGTATACGACATTGATTTTGTATGCTAGGATCCTGACAAGAGACTTGACAACTATTATCAGATCGGTTCGGACAAGCTTGTGTCAATCCCATAGAACCACCAATCGTCTGACATTGACCTGAACGGGCGCATGGTCATATTTTTGAGGAAACGAACATGAAATTAAGACTGACGTGATACAGATGTGCAGATGCCACTTGCGCATGCAAGTCCATCACTTCCACAACTTTGACCTAGATCAAGTCAATACAGGTACACATGCAAGAGCTTATCCACAGACCATTGGGTGTAGTTTGATCTGAAGGGCAAGCCGACGAGTTACCCGTACACATCTCCGCTTGATCACAGAGAGGATCTTTAGATGGTCGACACACCTGTGTACTCGGTGCGAACGTGCACTGTTCTGTACAACACTGGCTGCTCAACGGGTCACAAACGGCCCCATTGATGAATCTACAAGTGGTAGAATCGCAGCAGGTACTATTCGTTCCTGTGCCCGGATCGCAGTCTTCCCCTTGCTCCACGATTCCATTTCCACACATCTGAAGCCCGACAAGCTGCACATCAGTATTGGCATCAATGAGACAGGAGGTGTCAATTTGAGCGCCTTCAATTCCTCGCATTGAAGTACCTGAAAAGGGAAAGTGTCAATGTAACATGATCGAGCGTCATCTGAATGAATACTTACATATATTACCAATGCTGCAAGGCGAAAAATTCTGTTCTCCCGTTTGGGCAACAGGAGACATGAGGAATTGACCCCCTGCATCGCAAGAACTTGCGCTCAACGGGCAACACGGAGGGTTATTTGCACAGCCATCCGAGGTACACTGCATGTTTCAGTTGATAAAATACAATTATATTATATCGTTAGTGAATACTAACGTCATGCTGGAAGAAATAGGGGCGATGTCAGTCATTTGCATGCTTGATACATGAAACAAGCCTCACAATGGCACCAAAATTATGACCAGTTTCATGAGCTACCACTTGCCACTCTGTTCGTCCAGATGTAGAGACAGCAGTTCCCGACACGGTTTCTCTTTGCTGACTGCTGGAAACTCCCTGGTTGCACCTAGAGGAGAGCCAATGTGAGAATGAAAGGATCAATTTGAACTACTCACAATGTCCCAAGCCAAGCAATACCAATTTCGGTGCCAGTTGGACAACCACTCATCAGATGCCACAGAGCTGTACTGTCATTCCCTTGTTGACCTCTCCATTGTGAAAAAAGTGAGAGACGTTCTTCCAGTGTAACATTTCCGCAGCCGACATTCCAAGGGACAGCAGGATCAGGGGTTGGAGGACAGCTATAGAGTTTTTTTTATTCGAGTCCCTACTGACGCGTCATCAAATATCTTACCCTTGGTCCTGAACTGCAAGGTGTAGAATCCCCAAGCTGATATTAAAAGTGTTCTGTAAAGATTTTAGATACAATCAAATCGAGAGAGATCAGAACAAACCTTGTATAATGTACTTGCCGTATTAAAGGTGTTGAGTAACTGGCGAGTTGCATTTTGTTGGGATCCAAGTAGTGTGACGTATTCGCAATCAGCAGCAACTCCCATCAGGGCCTAGTCAGGTCATGATCAACATGATGTCCACCTTCAATAGAAAAATTCAAACGAACGATTCTTTGAGATGTTGGGCATCCAGCAGTCTGGCCGATGAAATCACGGAAGCTTTTAATAGCAAATGAGAAATGAGAAAGAAGAATCCTGGTTGACATACTTGTTCGTCATGCTGTTCAAAGGAATATCATCTCGAGGAATCAATGATGCATTGCCGAGTAAGCTTAGAGAATTTTCGTACCACCTGGAAATAGGTGGGGACGATTTCACCAGCAGAGGGTTCTGCAAAGGGTCCGTATTGTAGGTCAAATGGTCATGTCCACAACCTGTCCTAGCCGTGATGGAAGAGGAATTGACGCCGGTCCTCGCCAAATTCTCTTCTTCCGGAGTCATCATATCCGACTCACGATAAATGACCAGGTTTGAGTCCAGTCCTACGTCCACTACCTCCATGCGTTCGATGTCAAGTTCGTGCTTCGTCCGCAGATAGTTGTGCATGGTCATGATGTGGTATATATCACCATGGACAGAAAAGGCACCCTCATACTCGGGTGCAACACCTGCGTCTGCATCACCTTGGTTATGGACCATAAGACGGGCCCAGCCTAAATGAGAGGGATGTACTCTATCAGGTATGATACGCGCAGCATCCTCTTGCATTCTGGTAAAAGAGTGGTCTGGAGTGACGACATGACCATAGTATACTCTCACCTCCTCACGGAAGAGCGGCTCAGAGCGAGTGATGAAGGAACGACCATTAGGATCGGTAGCGTAATAGTTGATTCTTGCCTTTGGATGGACGAGATCGAGATTTGGTTGGAGATGAAGAAAGAAGGTTTCGTCAAAAGCTGAAAGGATAAGGCGAAATGAGTCATCATAGCGGAGGGTGTTGGTGTGGGAAGAGGGCAGATGTCTGCGGTATGCAGATGATTCGAGGGGAATGGGAGCTCGTGGTATAATTTCCAGCGAGAGAGTCGATGGATTAGCAACTCTCTTGAGCGGTCTAGAAACCGGAGCATGAGCTGAAAAACAGGTGTGTCAGGGCGGGATTTGGAGAGAAAAAGCGAGACAGACGCACCATGGGAAGTAGCAGGCCAGAGAGTCAGTAGGACGGCCAGCGCAGAAAGGGGGTGTAAAGAAAACATGAAAGCTGAGAACCGCCTGAGAGAGGGACGGGGTAGATATAAGTCTCGGGCTGTGCACAAAATGCGTGTCTGCTTACCTGCGGCCAAGAGTGATAAGATGTGGGCTCAGCGGCGTTGCTGACCACTGCTCAATTACATCAGCCGTCGTGTTGGTCAGCATCAACTTTGATTTCATCACTTTTTTTGCTGGCGCCATTTCTCTGACATCGATGCAGCCCGACACCAAAGCCCAGCGCAAGGAAGAAAAGAGAAAAAAGAAGAAGGAGCAAAAGACCTTGGTCGTGGACTCTGAAGGTGAGTGTTTTTGGATGGACTGGATGCACCATTGAAAGTTTACAGTGAAATCAAAGAAGCGAAAACGTGCCAAGGAAGAGGGCGATGAAAAAGGTGGGGCAGTCGCCCTTTCTCTCTTATTTGACTTTTGACTTCGGAAAGACAAAGAGACAAAAAAAACAAAACGAGATGCAGAAGTGGAAGCGTATCTAGAAAAGCACGACATAAGCATCACGACGACCGAGAACGGTGTGTGCGAGAGGCCGATCTTGAAGTTTGAGGAACTCAGGGTACCCGAGGGGCTACAAAGGGCATTTTGCAACTTTAAAGAACCATCGCCTATTCAAGCATGCACATGGCCATATGCAATGGCAGGGCAAGACGTGGTTGGGATTGCGGAGACAGGAAGGTAAAATACATGAATGGGTGTTAAGAGTTTATTGACTAGAAAACAGCGGGAAAACACTGGGATTTGGGATACCAGCATTGGCTCGACTGATGGGGAAAAAAGCCAAGGGGGTATCGGTACTGATTGTTGCGCCGACACGGGAATTGGCCATCCAGACGCATGAAACGTTGTCGGAGCTAGGGAGGGAAGTTGGGATTGGTAGTGTGGCGGTATTTGGGGGTGTGGGCAAGGAAGACCAAATAAAGAAGCTGAAAAAGACAGAGACGAGGATTGTTGTAGGTACGCCTGGGCGGATAATGGATTTGATGGAGGAAGGAGTGTGCAATCTGAGCGGGTAAGTAAGTAGCTGAGGACTACGGAGGTCTGGCTCATGAGGACAGGGTTGACTATGTTGTTCTGGACGAAGCGGATCGGATGTTGGACAAGGGATTTGAGAACGACATACGGAAGATCATGCTGGGAGTGAAGAAGGAGCGGCAGACGATGATGTGTGAGTGTTTTCCACAGATGGTGTAGAAGAGAGAGAGCTGATGTTTTCATGGCCAGTCAGTGCGACATGGCCAGAAGGAGTGCGTCGGCTGGCGAGCACATTGCAGCGAAATGCCGTGCGGGTGACTGTGGGCAGTGAGGACCTCACGGCGAATCGAAGGGTCGAACAGGTGGTAGAGGTGCTGGACGATGCGCAACAGAAGGAGTATGTGCCTGTGGTTAGGGGTTGTGGATCCTACTAACCCTAACCCTAGCGAACGGCTGCTGGCAGCGCTGAGCCAGACGGGGCCGAAGAGCCGGACCCTGGTGTTTGTGCTGTACAAAAAGGAGGCGTGGCGTGTAGGGCAGATGCTGCGGCGGCAGGGCTTCTGCGTGTGTGAGCTGCACGGCGACATGGCTCAGCCCAAGCGCCTCGAGGAGCTTGCGAGGTTCAAACAGGGATCGGCGCACGTGATGGTGGCAACGGATGTGGCGGCGCGGGGCCTGGACATCCCGAACGTCGAGACGGTGCTCAACTACACCTTTCCCCTCACCATCGAGGACTATGTCCACCGGATCGGACGCACCGGTCGAGGCGGAAAGCGTGGGAAGGCACTGACGTTATTCACCGGCGACGGGCATGAGCGGGCGCTGGCCGGGGAACTTGCAGGGGTGCTTCGGGCCGGCGGCTTCGCGTGCAAAGAGCTCGGCCGGTTCCCCCAGCAGGTACGCAAGAAGGAGCACCCGGTGTACGGCGCATTCTTCCGGGAGCAGGTGCCGGTGCCTGCGGGGCCTCGCCGGATTGTGTTCTAGTTATGTAATCAATAAATTGTTGCTGCTGGCCATCATGCTCCTGCTGTCGTCCCGCTCGCCGTCCGATGCCGATGCCGACGATGCATCGGTGCTCGACGAGTCGGAGGGCTCCGTCGTTGCGGCGCTGATCTCGCAGCTCAGGTGTGTTGTGTGCTCGCCATTGATCCGGCCCACCCGCTCATCCTCGCCGCAGAGTCGGCATGGATCTCTCCCGCGTTGCCTTCCCCACCTTTGTCCTCGAGCCCAGAAGCATGCTCGAGCGCATCACCGACTTCATGGCCTTTCCCGATCTCCTCTTTGGGTCCCTCCTTTTCCTCCTTTTCTGTCCAAGTCTCACTCTGCTCCGCAGTGCCGAAAAGTGCAACGATCCGGAGGAGCGTTTCCTCCGCGTCCTCCAGTACTATCTCGCAGGCTGGCACATCAAACCCAAGGGTGTCAAGAAGCCGTGCGTCTTTTTTTCCAGCGTTTATCACTACATCCAGATACTCACATTTTCCTAGCTACAATCCTGTCCTCGGCGAATTTTTCCGCTGTCGCTACGACTATCCAGATGGCTCTCAGGGCTTCTACATCGCCGAACAGGGCAAGTTCTCTTCCATCTCCTTCCCCCCTCTTACTCATCCCCAATCCTCCAGTCTCCCACCATCCTCCTGTCTCCGCCTTTTTCTACTCTTCACCCGAAAACTATGTCTCCATCCTCGGTGAACTCCGTCCAAAGTCAAAATTTCTTGGTAATAGCGTCTCCACCACCATGGAAGGCGAGAACCGCGTCTCCCTTCTCGGAAGGCCCGAAGATGGCGGTAAGCATCTCTCGACTCCCCCTTTCCATCTCTCTCTCTCTCAACCCTCCAGAATACATCATCACCATGCCTAACATGTATGCCCGCGGCATTCTTTTCGGCAAGATGGTCCTTGAACTTGGCGATACTTGTATAGCCAAGAACGACAACAACCACTTGTACTGCGATCTCGATTTCAAAACCAAGGTATCCTCATCTCTTGTTCTCTTTCCCTCTCTAAGTCCACCTTTAGGGTTTCTTTTCTGGTACCTATAATGCCATCAGTGGTCGTGTGCGACGCGACTCGTCTGACATCGGTGAGATATCAGGCAAGTGGAGCCAAGCCATGGAGATCAAGAGTACAAAGGTCTGCATCTGCAAATTATCTCCTCTCTCTCTCCTCACGCCACCATTAGACCGGCCAAAAGCGCGTTCTATTCGACGTAGCCAGGGACGGTCAGAACCCCTGTCCTAAATGGGTTCCTCCCGAACCACAGCAAGAACCCAACGAGTCAAGAAGGCAAAATTGTCCTCATTTGCCTCCTAACACAATCCTTCTTATATCCCTTGTTATCATTAGATTATGGCATGACCTTACTCAGGCCATCACCGCCAAGGACATGAACAAGGCAACCGATGCCAAGATGGTTGTCGAAGAGGCTCAACGTGAGCAGCGTAGAAAATTGGAAGATCAAGGTACACAACATGTTCAAACTTTCTTTGAGCATCGTGATGGTCGTTGGGTACCTAAAATTGAGTATGTATCCTCAATCTACTCTCTTTTCTATTCACTGACATCCTTTCTCAAGTCTTCCCTCAGATCCAAAGTCCGCCGCACAGGTCGTTGCAACTTGGCTCTTTGGACAACAACTTAGTACACCTACATAATTGTCTATTATTGCGTAATTTTTTTCCTTCCCATTGCTCCTAGATCCAACCATATTATTCCAACTGTACAGTGCATGTCATGAACCAATAGTGGTTAAAAGAGGGGTATCACTAATGAGACATAAAAGAAACATGAGTCACCTACTCCCACCACCCATCCTCACCCAGTGTAGGAGCATTAGAAACGACGCTCCCTGTCGGTGAAGGTTGTCGAACACTAGCTCTCGTCTTCCCTCGTCCCAATCCAAAATTTGATGGGTATCGTCCAGTAGGTGCATGCATAGTGCTCAAACTTGGGTATTTCACTGGTCCATGAGGAGCGTGCATTGAATCCCGAACCGACGGCTGAGAAGGCATACTCCCTGCTGCAAAACTTGCCACTCTTCTTGTGGGCGTCATCGATCGATGACTGTATATCGTAGACCCGCGCGATTCGGGGCGTATTGGACTATGACTGTAGCCATTGATATTACTATTATTGCAATAACTTGGGGCAGCCGAAGCACCGCTGACAGCAGAGGCGCTCATCTTGACGCTGCTCGTCTTCTTCTCAAGTTCTGTCTGCAACATCCGCACCTTATTTTCCAACGCAGTCATAGTCTCTCTCATCCTACTTTCACGTTCCTATTCGCACATAAGCCAATTCGTAAATAGATAAATAAACTAGTAAAACCATTACCTTGGCCACACGCCCCTCTCCTTCAAATTCATCAAGCTGCAACTTGGCAATCGAATAATCCGCTTCCAATTGTGCATGCGCTTGTTCCACTCGATCCAACTCGGTCTGAACCATTTCCAACTGTCCCTCAGTTTCCTTCCCCCGATGTTCCCACTCTGCCAGTCTCTGCTGACTCTGAGCTAAACTCTGTCTCGTCGAAGCAAGATTCTTCTCATTTGCCTTCAAGTGATTCTCCAGCTCTCCAACACGTTTCTGCAGGTCACCATGCTCAACTTCTAATAATCGGCTTTGCTCACGATATCGACGCAGCTCTTGCAATTCCTCGTTGTCAGCCTGTCCGATCAGATTCGCCAACATATCAATCTTTTCGGTGGCTTGCCGTAGCTCATTCCACTGAGTTTGCTGTACCTGAAGCTCCTCGTATTGTTTCTGCACAGTCTCAAATGCGCAATTGGCTGATTCCTTTTCACGAATCTCAAGTTGCATCTCCATCTCCATTTTTGTGATCTAGGCAACCATGAAATTCCTCAACACATCCAAAATAAGAATACCAACATACCTGAGACTCTAAAGCATCTCGCGAGCCCACAAGCTCAACATTCAACTTCTCAAGATCCACTATCCGATCTGTATTAGACTGAGCAGCCACATCAGTAGCCTGCAAGCGAGACAAAGCCGTCGACAACGCTTCTTGAAGCTCAGAATTCCTAGCCTCCAATGCAGATGTCTCCGCTCCCTTTGTCACTGATATCTTCTCTAAATCTCTAACCTGTCCACGTAACCGTTCACACTCAGCCTCAACCGCTACAAGTTTCTCATTCATGACTTCCTTCTCCACACGAACTTGACCATGAGCACTACGCGCTTTGACAAGTTGTACTTGGTAATCGACATTGGCCTTTCGTGATTCCTCAAGGTCCTTTATCGCTGAGTCTTGAGTTTTGACCAAGTTCGTCAAGGCAGTCAGTATGGTATCGATGTTTTCTGGTATAGTTTGCACTTTGGCCAAAATATCCTCATTCATTACCAGAGCCTTGCCGCTATGTTCAGCTATCTCTTTCTGGTTCACGACCAGAGCCTCTACCAATGTCTTGATTTCAATCACATCCTCATCCTTCTTGCTCGGTTTATCAGCTATTGCCTCCAACTTGTCCAACACCTCCTTTTGTCCACTTATCACACCCTCCACACCCACGTCCACTCTGGTGGGCAATCCTTCAACAATATCAATCATCTTCTTCACATCCACATCCAACTCCTTCTGAGTCGCCTCAAACTTGTCCTGGGCCTCAACCAGACTCTCCAAGCTATTCGGTAAATTTTGTGACGGTCCGAGGATCGTTTCCACCGAATCACTGACCCTATTCACAATGGTTTCGATATCGACTGCCTCGTGTAACTTCGACTCTAGCTGTTCAACAACCAAATCCGCTACTTGCGCCCCAATCTCAAAGGCATTGATCGGCTCAATAACCTTTCTGATTTCCATGATCAGCTGTAGCGCAATTGCATCGACGTCGATATCAGGCTCTCTCATAGGCGGGAGGAGTGGTAACAAGGTTTCAACGATAAGTCCAGCTGTCTCCCTCTTGTCCGAAGCTAGATCAATTAATTGCGTAATGTGTGGTTTGACAGCTTGTGCAAGTCGATTAGTGAGGAGATCGCAGTCAATTGGTTCACTCCTGGCAGATAAAATGATGGGTGAAAGAAGGCAGACTATCTTGTCGACGAGACCGTCACTCTCTGTTGCAGGTACAGTTTCTTGTCGAGCAACCAAATCCGAAATATGCTCGCAGATAGTGCTTCCAAGACCTTCAACAATACTCTGTACACCCTCAACATCATTCCCAGCAATGAGACTTGATATTTCCGTTCTGACGACGGCCAACAACTCCTTCTGACTTTCCTCCAACATGTCCTTGATGAGTTGGAAGTCCAGCTCTCCCCTAGCATCTATCTGAGCATCTTCTAGACCCCTCACAGCCGATTCCTGCAACTGCATCCTAAATAATGAAATGACATCCACAATCTGAGCTTCAGTAGTCGGATTAAGCACCGATCCGTTCTTTGCAGCACTTTGCGCAATCTCCTTTCTCAGTTCAGCAAACTTAGCCTCCAAAATCTCCTCGACGACATATTCGACCCGATGCACCTCCATTTTGTTTGTAAAGTCTACAGAAGGAGCAGGTTCATGTGATATTGAGGATAGGTCTGCCAAATTATCGGGAAGAGACGAACGACGACGAGAATGATGAAAACGATTCTTCGTCCCAAATACATCGTCGTCCGAAGTTGAGCCTCCTTTATCTTTCGATCGAAAAGTATGCCTTTGAGTACGACTCAGCGAAATCGCAGGAACATCATTGTCATCCATTGAAGGTTTCCTGAACGGTTCATAGTTTTCGGGGGAACAGAGCCTCGATCTAACGGTCCTCCTCGTTCGTTCTTCGTTGGCCAAAGCTTTGAACAACCCGGCAGGGACTGTGTTGTTGGATCCAACGGGATGTTTGAAATCCAAAGATACAGGTACGCAATTCTTCGTGCCGCTTGTAACAGAAAATTCTGATTCGCCACCTTCATCACTATCATCCATAACATCAGCATCCTTATCTTGTAACACCTCTTCCTCAGGTGAAACAAGATCTCTAGACGAAAGAAATGGACCATCAACATACAGAGGCCGAGCAACAGCAGAAAGTCTTGCAAGAGTGGATGATTCTGCAGGTAAATCTTGGTTGGATCCATGATGTGAAGATCGTTTCATAGCAGCACCACGAGGAGAGTCCACATCCCGGGGAAATTTGAACGAAGCCATGTTGCCTCCTTCCTCCATCGAATCCGTCGATCCTTGTCTTTGTTTCTTCTCACCCCCTTGGGTCCGGAACGTTGAACTTTCTTCTTTACTTCTTGGAGGTGGCGGCAATGATTTAGGGAATACCGGGACTGGAATAGGCATTTCAGGAACACTAGGTGGATGATGGAACGTGAAACCTTCACTGCTAGGCTTGAAGACGGGCGCAGAGACATTGAGAGGTTGAGATGTATGGGACAGAGAAGGATCATGGGAAATTTTGACAGGTGACGACATTATAGATGCACGGGTCACAAATGGTCTTGCAGAAGGATTGAGATCTCCTTTGCCGAATGAAGTTTGCCGCTGATGATCAGCTTCAGTTGTTGTGAGATAAAGTTCCTCAGAAGGGTTATGCGAATGGGCCCGAGCAGGGTCATGTGTTAAGTAAGGCAACGAGTCGCTCCCGGAACACGGCAATATCTGAGACGATATAGCTGGAGAGAGATATGGAGGTGCCACCAAAAGGTAGGGTATCTGGTGATCAAGTACAATATTATTATCTTCACTGGAATTAGATACCATATCTTCTTTTCGTGGAGGTGCGAATGATGCAGTGTTTACTGGCGGACGAGGAAAATTGGGAATCCTCCTGGGTATATCAAGGTTGAACTTGGCAGCACGACGGCGCGATCTACGCTCAGTGCGTGCACCGCGAGCCCTTTCTTCGTCAGAAGGATTGGACCACTCGCCAATACTCTGGATGATAGGATTGAGCAGAGATTAGTCAAGACATCACTAATCTTACCTCTCCATCATCGGATGAGTCCGTTGCAGTCCATTCACCGATAGCATCCACGTCATCTGTGGCAACGTGGCTTGCTCCCTTTTCTTCCTGCACATCCAAACTACCCTGATCTGCTCTATGTAATATTGAGGGAGCAAGATCACTTCCTCCGAATGACCCAAGTGACAATTGAGTTGAAAATTTAGAAGCGTGGTTTGAGTGATGCTTGCTCCGGGAAGACGACGCATGATGGCTAACACTATGATCTGTCTGTTCACCATCCTCATCGATTTCCATGTCCTGAGTAATATCACGGTCGGACTCATCCTGTTTGTCATCTTGCTGCATCTCCTCTTCTGTCGGCTCCTCTTCTTCTGGAATTTCTAGACCAAACCCTCTAGTAAAGTCTATTCGCCCTTCCGATGGGTGAATGGTGGACAGAGATGGCAGACGAGCACTTGCAGTGAGATTTTTCCTGATTTGGACAGGTGGAGCATTTTCCAATACATAAGGCGACCCAGGCTGTGGTTGATCATTACCTAAAATTGCATCGTGACCGAAGGGATTCGACGACGCAACCTCTTCATGAGGGGACCAGATATAGCTAGGAGCCAATGACTTGGTATAGTTGTGTCGAGGCGGGAGAAAAGTAGAACCAGGGGTGGATCTATTCCCAGGGGAAGGTGAAAATCCAAATTGTGGTTGAGGCGAAGCATTGAGAGAATTCAGAGTCGAACCCTCTGTTGACTGCTGAAGTTGGTTGAGCTTGTAGAAAAGGATATGGGGGTCGGCAGGGTTTGAGATCTGATGAGGATATTTATTGATACAATAGACACGTGCTAGAGAAGAAAGGACTTTACCGAGGCAGCCCGAGCATGGGGTGCATAAATATGGGGAACATTACTCCCCGAACCACGTTCCACACCCAGTCGTTCCAGTTTCTCTTCAATAGCTTGCTGTTTCATTTCATTCCAAGCAGCCTGACATGTAAAAAAAAATTGAGTTTATCTGAGCGTGAGCACCGGAAAACATGACGATGCACCTTCCCAGGTAAGAACACGTCTAGAACCTCGGGCATCATACACCTCCAAAGATCAGGGGGATAAACTTGGCGTGTGACAAGTTCAACGGGTTCAACGGGCTGCTCCATCTTGCCTAGGCGCGAGGGTATAGGTGACCTGGCCCATGGTTGTCGTGCAGGTGTAGGGCTATTTTCATCTTGAACAGTCTCCTTGGGTAGGTTAACGACCATCTTTTTAGATTTAGCCGGCGGCGTAGGGCTGATAGGTACACCTGGCGGAATGGGACTCAGCTTACGCGCAGGGCCGCCGAGCACAGCTTTTGGAGGACCGCCGATGCTAGGTTGTCTCCGTCTGTGAGGGAACGGGGGTAATTGACCAGGAGCCAGCATGAAAGATGGCCGCGAAAAGTGAGCAGCAGCGTGAGGGCCGCCTACATGGGCCATAGGAAAGGGTGGATGGATGCCAGCTGCAGCCAGCTGAGCTACACTGGGAGAGCTTGGGTGATGCGTCGGTCTGGTGAGAGAGTCGGCGGTTGGGAATGGCTGGAGGGGAGTCTGGGACGCGTTATGAACGGCAAAGGGTGGGAGGAAACCTTGCTGGAAGGCAGTGGGCAGAGCTGGGGAGTAAGAACAGGCGGAGTGCTGGACACTGGGAGCCGGGGGAATGCTGAGGCGCGGCGGAGCCTCTCTCGGCTTGGCCATGACTAGAGCAAGCTATCCTTGTAGACGCCCAAGGAGTAAATTCGTGGCCACGTGCCCTCGCCATGATTAGAACAGGACAAGGTCGGTAACGTGATGGTCCACACCACTGTCACATCACGCTCTCCCGGAAAATATCCAGCTTCTTCCTTTGCTCGGACCATGTCGCTCCTCCGCCCCCTGATGCGCACACCTTCCAGATGGTCCCCTACCTCTGCTTCGCTTTCAAGGCTTTCCTGGGGCGCTTCAAATCCCATCCGAGCTCGCCTCAAAAGTTCACTTCTGGATATACCAGTTGCAGCAGATCATGCCTCTCTTCCGGACATCGATGTATGATTCCTATTCCATTTTTCTCCTTCAGAATAATTGATTCCTGCAGCCCTCCAAACTCGAAATTCGTCATACCAAAAATTCCAAGTCCCTCCCCCCGTCGAAAGACCTCGTCTTTGGACGGTCATTCGTTGGTATACAATCATCTTGAGATTCCCAGATGTTCACCGTTGGTATCTTTAGACAGACCATATGTTGTTGATCCCATGGTCAGATGTGTCTGGCTGGGCTGCCCCGCGTATCGAACCATGTATGTTCTTCCTGAAACTCCTGTTATGTGGTAGATATTAATAGATATCTTCCGATTGCAGATGGCCCTCTATCACTTGAACCTAGTTCGACTGTCTTGCACTATGCACAAACAATCTTCGAAGGAACCAAGGCATATCGCAAGGCTGACGGCACGATCCTACTGTTTAGACCTGATATGAATATGAAGCGTATGAACACCAGTGCCCGACGAATTGCACTCCCCGTACGTTTTCACTTTTGAGATATGTTGCCCGATGTCTCTCAAGGTCTCGCTCAGAGTTTCAATGGTGATGCACTTCTGGAGCTAATCAAACGACTTATCCTGCTTGATCAACACTGGATACCCACTGAGCCAGGGCATAGTCTCTATATCCGACCAACCATGAGTCTGTCAAATAAGCTTTTCTCTGGATAGATCTAGTCCTAAGTTGCCTACCAGTCGGAACGCAACCGATCATCGGTGTCTCTCCTCCCAGCGATGCCCTTCTCTTCGTCATTTGTTGTCCAGTCGGTCCGTACTACTCTCACGGCTTCAAGCCCGTATCGCTTCATGGGACCACTGAGTACATCCGTGCTGCTCAAGGCGGTATATCTTGATTTCCTGTTCTATCTGCACTCGGGAGTTCTAATCTGTTCGTGTTCCACTAGGTACCGGTGCATTCAAACTTGGATTAAACTATGCACCAGGTGTTATGCCTCAGAAAGCGGCAGCTAAACTCGGTTATGCCCAAAATCTGTGGCTTCATGGTCCGGAGCACTATTTGACTGAGGTGTGTTATCACCTCATCCAGATTGATCCTAAGGCTAAGGTCCGACACTCAAGGTTGGGACTATGAATCTCTTCGTTGTATTCAAGCATGGAGATGGCAGTACGTGAATACCAGATTGAACGGCGCGCTTACGCACAAATGTCATTTCCAGCACACGAACTCGCCACTCCCCCTCTTGACGGAATGATTCTTCCTGGTGTGATACGTGATTCAGTGCTCTCACTCACCCGCTCTCACGCAAATGGCACCCAAAGACTTGCACTTCCTGACAAATTGGTCATCACCGAACGCTCCATCTCGATGAAGGAGGTGAAAGCTGCCGCTGACGGTGGCTCACTCGTGGAAATATTCGGCGCTGGGACAGCAGCTGTGATTACCACCGTAGACAGGATCGGTTACTCAGGCGAAGATGTTCATATCCCTACAGGACCAGATGGTATGGGTCCCGTATCAAGAACCGTGTTGAAAGAGTTGGTTGGCAGGCAAACAGGCACTATTCCCAGCGAGTGGAGCGTCGTTGTGAAGTAATTATGTTTTTGAGTTTGAGTCGATTATTGGTGTTGCATCTCGATGTCGTTTGGATTAATTTCACCTGCTAACCTATCTATTTCTCCTAAAAACAAGAGTCGTGATGTAAGTGCATCCCCAGAACGCTCATTCAAATCAATATCCCATTTATTTGGATCCATTCCAGAGAGCTTTATTGATGTCGCGTGAAAGCCATCCTCAAATTTGTGCTTCAGTCCGATTGACATCTTGACATCTTTTTGACTGGCACGAAGCATCTCTGTCATCGTGTTGCCTTGACTGCATTTAATGGATCTGTAGAAAAAGGTCGGATTTGACTCAAATTATTTTAGGACCGTCATCTCTTGAATCCGAAGCTTGTGTAGTCTCAGATAGGAGTGTGTGCGCATACCTGACATGGACAGGCTCCGCTGTTCATTCTTCCTGTCCAAGCGACTTGGAGTATAAGAGGCCTCTAGCTACCCATACAACTACCAATGTCCAGATGGATCCGTCATGGTCAAAGTGTTTTCTCCTATCCGCGGTTCTTGTAATAATTCTACTTGGCCAACTCTGGAGAAACAGACATCGTCCTGGGCCATATCCGCCAGGCCCACCGGGTCTTCCAATCCTAGGCAACTTTCTTGACATACCTAAAACTGCTCCCTGGATCCAATTCGCAGAATGGGGCAAGAAGTACGGTATGTCTAAGCCTAACTCATTGGAATTTTCTTTAAACAACCCGCCTTCTTGCCAAATATGCCGATCCTTTTCATATCGCCCGTTAACTTCGTTCATTTGTCAAATACACATACTCACATATCGTCACACGATATCCTGCGACTGCAATCCATACCAGGTCCAGTCGTCTACCTTAACCTTCTTGGACGTCCTCTCATAGTGCTTAATACTGCCAAAGCCACAATCGACCTACTGGAGCGTCGAGGTGGCAATTATGCTAACCGTCCTGGATCAATCATGGTTGGCGAGATGTACGTTTTTCTCTTGCTCGTTTCGACGTCCATCTTCGACTCTATTTTCACAACCTAATTTCGGCCAGTATCGGTTACAAGGGTATGATGATTATGTCTCCGTATGATCACATCTACCGCGAACAACGAAAATTGATTTCCGGGACCTTTGGGAAGAATCAGGTTGTCCACCTCCATGAGAGTTTAGAAAAATTCGCATTGCAATTGGCGTGCAACCTATACGATGACCCAGCAAATATGACAGAAATTGTCAGACAGTGTGTTCAACAGAAACATGTTCTTATGTCGCTATCCTAATCTCCACCCAAAGGCACATTGGAAATCTACTTTTGAGCGTAATATATGGCCTGGATGAGGGAAGAGAACACACCGACCACATCGCAACAGCATCTCAATGCGGTATGGAATTCCCCGACCTCGCCTTTCCTGGCAAGTTTCTCGTTGATTCGCTGCCTTTTTGTGAGTCCCTACACTCTTTGTCATGGTTCATCATCTCATTCCTACTCACAGTGGGATATCTCCCTTCTTGGATCCCTCTAAGCCCTCGATGGCAGGCACGTCAATGGCGTGAAACTGCAGACAAGGTTCAAACTTTACCTTACAGTGAGGCAAAAAGACGGGTCGTGAGCTTTCAGAAAAATTTATCACTTCTATTACTTATCTTCAGTCTACGTTCCTAGGAGAACGGAGTGGCGCAGAGATCTTTCTTGACTCAGATATCTGCTCGTCAGAGTGCCTCAGGGTTGGAAAAGGAACTATCAATGCTAACAGCGATTTTATTCATCGGTGAGTTGTGAGAGAGATGTGGCATCCCGATGCTTACTGTATCCTACCAGCCGGGTCGGATACTGTGAGTAATTCACTGTCAGATATCTAGCTACTTTGAGGCATTAAGGAGGCTAAGATCGGGCTGGCCGTGAGATCCGTGATTTTTTCCTTGATGAATAACCAGGATGCCCATCGTAGAGGCCAAGCTGAGATCGACAAGGTCATTGGATCTGGAAGGTTGCCTACCCTCAGAGACAGGGAAAATCTACCCTATGTCACGGCGTTCTGCAGAGAAACTCTTCGGCTGCATGTCCCAGCACCCTTAGGTAACTGTTTGCCATCCTGAAAACATTTTGAGTAAGTCATCGAAGAAACCTAGGGTTCGTTCATGCAGCTTCCTACGACGACGTCTATGAGGGTTATCATATTCCCGCCGGCGCCATGATTCTTTCCAACATCTGGTTTGGTTTCTCTAGAAACAGTGATTGATCCCATTATTTCTGAATACATTTGCTTTGCATACAGGGAAATTCTTCACGATCCCCAGAATTATCAAGATCCTTGGAAATTTGATCCAGATAGATTTATCAACACGTTAGACAAGGAGATTGATCTTGTTGAGCTCGTGTTTGGCTTTGGCCGACGGTAAGTACAGCGGAAAATATACTGCATGAATCACTGAACGTTCCATGTAGGCAGTGCCCCGGAAAATATCTTGTTTTCGATTTGTTGTTCATCACTGTTGCCACATTCATGGCAGTCTTTGATATACATCCCAGCGAGTCAATCGAACTTTCAAACTCGACCTCGGGCATTGCTGTGTCTGTCGTCAATCTGTAAAATGACTGGGCCCCCTTTTTGACGTTCTCATTTCCTACAGACGAGCTGAGACGCTAAACTGCATCTTGACCTTCCGAAATACTGATGCTATGACCCTTCTTGAGCCGATACGGAAGACTACACAAGCCCCGGAACCTCTCAAACAGTCTGATAATAGGTAGAAGAGCATCGTTATAGAGTGCTGGTTATAGGAGACACTCCTGGGTATATTCCTGTTTGCCTTTGTCTATGTGTACTTGCCTATCCTCCGTGGAAACTTTGTATACGGTACTGATGTGCTTTGTAGCTGCACATATACCTTTATGCCAGGATTGTGCTCTAGTGGGATATCTAATGGCTTGTTGGAGTTGCAGAAGAATATCGCATTGAGTTCTTTGTTTTATCATTATTCCTCCTTAACTCTACATCCCTCATTTCACATTTTGCAGTCCATCTATATCATCTATATTATTGTCTAGCAATGTGTGCCACTTGCTCCAGTGTTTTCATTACTCAGTAAATGTGGACATAATAGCTACAGGTATCTAAGTGACTCCAGTGTAAACCTGAGAGCTAGTCATCAGTGTCAGAGTTAAATATTACATAATACTTATAATTATAGTTTATACATATTATCTCTTGAAAGTTTTAGCTGATTTCCCTGACATTTTGAGGCTCTCAACCAACTCAACCACCAAAAACAATCTTACCTTGTCCAGCCATAGCCCAGATTATTTGCACCAACAGATCCTTGCCTAGTAAACTACATAGTGTACTGACTGCAACACAACCTCCTACAGACAGTTGGAGGAAGGGAGCATAGCATACTGACTTCAACAAAGTGCAATACTTCACAGAATTAGTTAGGGCCCACCAGGGGTAGGATATGCCCCTAGGGTAAGGGTAAGGGGTAAGGGTGGAGTGAAGATAGCAAAAGTCTACCCTTGACCCTTAACCTAATAGTAAGGGTAAGGGTAGAGCATAGCCAGAATAGGTCCAAGACTATCTCTGTATCCCAGGTATGTTGTAAACAACTTATTTTAACTTATTTTACCCCTTGACAAACCCTGATGATAACCATAGCAACATCAGTTGAGGTTGAACATACTTTCTCAAAAGGATGCAACCTCTTAACCTACTTTCATAACGGACTGAAGCCTGAGACCATTCATTCACTGCTCTGCCTTGGGGATCAATGCAGGTGTTATTACTGACACAAACCTTGTTGTTGCTATACAGGGCACACCAGAGGGCACACCAGAGCACAAACAATACTATAAAGTAGGGCAAGCATAGTATTCTTAACCGTACAATGGAATTTGCAATGAGAACAACTCATTTTGATCAAAGTCTGAGTAGACAACTCGCGCAGTGGATAGTGTCGATAATGGGTTGAGAAATAAGAGGGCCGAGGTCTGGGTGGTCAGGTTGTAATAAGAGGTGACGGCGTAAGTAGGAAATATTGTTGAGAAGGAATATTGAGCTGAAGGCCGGTGGACGCAAGCGCGAGATGGCGTTGAGGCTATTGAGAGTATTTGTTGTGACATCATCTACAGATAACCAATCAGTATTATTGTGCAAGATAGGACGGAGGAATTTACACAAGTGCTCCAAGATAACAACATTCTTCAGTTATTCCGCCCTGCGAGGATTTGCCAACTTGAACACCCTCACCCATCTTCCAATTTCCATCTCCTAATGCCAATAGTGCAGAGGATACTGCGGCTCGCACTTGAGGTCTTCGTTTCAAATACTTGACCATCTAGAGCCGGAGTGAATGCTGACAAAATTGGGCTGCTCATTATCGTAAGTTTCTACCTGAACTGCAGAATCCACTACTTTGACACTTGTATTCAAATCACGGTTATTGGTTGCAAGCTTAAGGTCAACAAGGAACTCTGGGAAGCTACGAAGGCAGATCTGCCGCAATGTCTGTAGTCCATCTCGAAGCTCGTTCTTGTCGTCGAGATATTCAGAACCTCGCCTCGATAAAACTTCCACCCATGGGTGCTGCTGTTGAAGGAGAGCGTCGTAGACTGAGAGGGCAAGGAAATTATGTTTCTGTAGCGACTTTTTGGCCAGTGTGGTCAACTGATCGAGCACTATTTTGAAGAGATTCAACATGGGCTTTATCAGAGCACCATATGATGACGCGATAGGCCTTGGTTTTGTCAGAAATGACAGTTTCTTCAGAAGCTTTCATTTGTCCTGCAGGATGATATCAGAGGAATAGACACATTCATGATGAATATATAATGCCTCAGCCACGACCAAGAGGGTCTCGACCCATTGACCAAACTCCAATCCAGTCGAAATGGGGTCCCTCGTGTCGGCTCGCGTAACGAGCCTTTATAAAGGAGACCACACCTTCCGTGTACGCATACATACCAGTTCAATTTCTGCTGTTTCATCGTCCATTCTGCTCCTATATCGCGGGAAAAGGCAGTTGCAGATGGCGTCGAGGATGGGATGGTTGGCAATTTCGAGAGACGTCGTGAGAGGGAGGTTGGGTGAGAAGAACAGGGACTCGCGGTCGGCGTAAGTGTCCAGGTCGGAGGTTTGATGTGGTCTGCAGGTGGCGATGAGGACGTTGAGGACGTCGAGTACGGGAGGGATGTAGTGGCCAGGACCAGTAAGGGTATCCACCACGTGGTTGATACCCGTGGTGTACCCATATTGTTTATCCATCCCTTTACATACGGGTGACCCGTGTGGGGTAGACATAACTGCGGGTACGTGACTACCCGAGGGTCACCCGTGGTGGGCCCTAGAATTAGTAGAGGTTATAAGCTGTGCTGTAGGCACAAGTGATGAACTCATTAAACAAAATGGAGATACAAGTAGTGGAATGACAATACAAGTAAGTAATCATGTGCTCACATTTCAACATGTTGCCTGGGTAGGAGACATGCACACAAAGATACACAATAATAGTTCTCCTGAAAAAATGAACAAGAAAAGCATTACACAATGTAGTGACCATCCCAACAGAGGTCTTTGCTGGGTTGTTATATAACGTTAAATACAGTCAAAGACGACCACAAAAGAGCAATAGCACGAGGCCAAAGTTGAAGCAGACGAACTTGCAATACAGACAGTCATAAGAATGCTGGGAGCAATGGGCGAACAGATCACGAGTAATCATCTCCCCCGGGTCCGATATTACGACGCAAACATCGGCAAGAGAAAATCATTAAAGCATCCCCATTCCATCTCCATCATCATCACCGCCCCACCCTCTCACTACCATTTCCTCTTCTGCCTCTGCTTCTGGTGTCCGAAGTTGACCACTTTCGCTTCCCGCAGATATAGCAGAGGTCTCAGTAGGAACCTTGCCGGACGAACCTGGGACCAAAGTTGCTGAAGACTTTCCGGTATACCAGGTTAGCCAGACCCGACCAATGGTTGAGATATCTTGCCCCTTTGCGAGACCCTGGAATGCCACTCAATAGGGACTACGTATATAGAGGTATACAAAATCGAACCAACCTGCTCCGCACCTGCACGAGACTTAAAGGACACGACGATATTTCCGTTCTCCTGAAAGTCAACCGTATCCAACTGACCTGTAGTCTAAAAATTCTCAGTGGATATCCGGTCTACAGGGTGAGAAATGGCGTACTTGATACCAATCCTTGACTGCTTGTATCTGTTCACTCTTCACACCCTTCAACAACAGTTTTTTCGGCCTATTGTCCAGCGTCATATTGAATTTTGGTGGTGCACTCCGTTGGGCACCACGGAAGAAACTGCGCCCTCTAGTACGTCCACGGTAGCCACCTCTATGAGGTGTGCTGCTTTGCCAGTCTCCCGACGGGAGCCCTGTATCCAAGCCTAGACTTGCTGCCTTTGAAAGTCCAATGTTAAGTAAAATGAACAATCAGTAATACAGGATGGACCGTACCTCGGCTTGAAGTTTTTCTAGTTTTGCCTTCAATTCCTCGGTCGTCTCCTGCTTCTCGGTTGAGGTTGGAATTGACGACGGTGGATCTGAAGCACTGTGAAGTTCTAATTCCTTGTCAAGTCTGTCTCGTACCCTCTTCTCCTTGTTATCAGTTGTTGGCACAGGTAATTCTAAACTCGTCTGCGAGACTGATGGAGAAGTAGCGGAGGTTGTTTGCATTTCTTCGCCCAATCTCCGCAACCGCGACATAATATTCTTCTTATCCTCCGGCGTCGCAGATTCGAGTGAAGTCATTAGCGATTTTTGTTCAGCTATCTGCTGCTCAAGCTGTCGTTGCTTTGCAGCTAATGCTGAGGTAGCAGAGTTTGCAGGTACAGAGGACGTTTTCGTTTTCGTACTTGTCGGCGGCGAAAGAGGCATTGAAGTAAATGGTGTCGTATTAGCCGTCAGATTTGCTAATACATCGGCGGATGCAGCCAACATTCGGGCACCAATCCGACCTTGTCCCTCCATTGGTCGATGCCAAAATACCTTCACGAATCGATTGTTGAAGACAGCATCTTCCGATTTCCAAGCTGCATGTGCTTCGTCGTGCGAGGAAAAACTGACAAGCGCTTTCCCTCCTGCCTTATCAATAGCGACGTTCGTCACAGAGCCAAAACGTTTGAACCACTCATTGACATTTTCCAGTGATAATTTATCTTCAGGAATCTTTTCAACAACCAGTGTTTTGCTATCTCTCCGTTCGGGACGGAAATTATGCACCTCTCCGTCGAACGTGCCCCGACCTCGACCCCGGCCTCGTCCACGATAACCACCCCGGGTACTGTTGCCCATTCCCATCTCTGTTTGCTGCATAGGCATGAAATTTATGAAAGGCATTCCAGAAAATGTTTGCTGTGTGTTATAGGGCGCATCCAATTGTGGCGCGGATGACTTAAACTGCATCTGATCATTTCCAACCGCTGAGATATCCTCTATTTGAGCTTGGTTTTCGGAAGAAGAAGTGTCTGTGGGATCTCTTGGGGTAGCAGGCGTCAAATCCTGGATGACGGGCAATTCACCGGAAACGCGATTAAAACCGCTTTCTTCTTGCTGACTTCGTGGGAGCATAGGGGTACGCTGATACTTCGGGCGCATATCCATTCGAGAGTCGTTCGGGTCATATCCACCGCCCGGTACAAAAGACATTCCTTGAGGAAACATTGGCAGGAACGGCATAGGATATAGTTGCCCCGGTATCACAGCATCTCCACCATGGCTGTATTTACACATCGCACCACGGACACAGTATCCATTGTCTAGAAGCCTGATCAGATATTATATTTCGGTTTGAGAGGGGGTCAAAAATTCACTGTGATAGTCCCTACAGATTCCCCTCTTCTGATCAGGTGGTTGGTAAGATTGAGGCCTTCTGCCCCCATTCGCGTGTCCCATGATATGGGTATTGTAGCTGTCCATCCCTCCGTTAACATAACCATGTCCTCGCCCTTCGCCCCCCCTCCCTTCCCACTGGCCACTTGACCGACCTTCATTCCCAAATCTTGAGAATTGACCCTCTGTATTTACACGGGCTCCTTTGATCGGACGACCATCTCTGTCATCGCCTTCCATCGTCCGTTTCCTGTTCATATCACTACCAGAGTCTGCAGATGGAGATGCGATGAGGTCAAGTGGGATTGGAATGCCATTGTCAATTGGTTTTTGCGGTGCTGCTTCAGCAGTATATGGTAGATAAGATTTTGTTCGGAGAACAGTGAATAATGTCTCAACAAAAGATGGGCATTCTGGCGTTCAGTTAGTTTGGATTCACCAACCTGAGTTCGCATCAGGTGTACCTTTTTCCAGGAATTCATCAAGTTGAACTAATAATTCCTTCCGCATTTCGTGTTCGGACACATTATGTTTTAAAAGCGCTAGGATATAATCTGCCAATGCTCCCGGTTCAGCGTCGCATCTAGATAGAAGAAATGAGTTGCCGCCCGCCACGGAAGAAATTCACGAGATGAACATACATTGGTTCTAAGGTACGGACAAGCCATGGCTTAAGATTGGGAGCTGTAGTCGGGTCATAAATCATATTGAAGAAGGAGAAGCAAAGAGGCTGAGGATTAATAGAGATTTCTGAGCTCGGCTTGGTCACCTCGGCAAATCCCGCATTTTTTTCCCAAGTTCATTTCATTGGAAATCAACCTTAGCTAAGCTAATTGCCTGAGCGAAGACAAAGTCTTGACACTCTTGCTTTTATCACAATGATATGCTCTCATGTTTGTTCAAAGGAGCCATCATTGAATACCTGCCCTCCCTGGCACTCAAGTTCTTGCAAATCTCAGCAGGAGAAATCAAGATTGTATCTAAATATGATAATGTTACATTTTCTTCTTCAGTAGTTTCTATCCTGAATTGCTGGATGACGATGGCATGCCATACTGTCAGCTCAAAATCTCTACACATCACCTGCCTAAAGTACAAGCTGCCACGGACTCTGAAGCTCTAAGTTTCAACATTAATCTTCAGTTTCGAGATATCTCGAGATACGGCGAGAAGGTCAGAACAAATTTGATTCCCTCACGCAACGCTCAAAAAATCAAAGGCCATCCTCTCTGACTTTAAGCAGCTAGAGACACCCAGTAATTGCCACATCAATACTGGTGAGCTTAATTATGGCGACTCAACAAAGCCATGCATCCACCAACCGAATCTGTCTGCTCTTCAATGATATGCCAAGCGAGTGGTCATCAATTGGCTGAAGTTTAGACAATCAGTTATACCTGAAGTGCAGCAGACAATCCATCGCATTAAATTATCCACCTGTGTCAATTCTAATTAATTTAGACACCACGAACAACCAAATAGGATGAGTTCCTGAGCCAGCTTGTGCGTTTCCGAGCCATCTGCATGATCAGGGTTGACTCGGGAACTTCACCTAATAAGGGATGCATGAACGAAGGCCGATGACTACTTGACGATTGCCTGACACCATAAACAGCGGTTGGGATGGCCATGCGACCCGAAAAGCTTGGCGTTGACTCGGGGAATGGCTCGGGAACTGCTCACGTGGTGGACAACGAAGTAGGAAGGCACTTGAGCAAGGCTGAGGTGGTCAGGAAAAATCTTGACCTTTGTCATGATGTTAGTTGCAGAGACCAAACGACAGTCAGGTAGTGACGAACAGAGAGGAACATTGAGGAACATTGATGAGCAACGATGATGATGCTCCATGTCCTGCTGTTGGTTAGCGGCTGTCCAATTGTGATAAAAGAAACCCTTTACCATTATCCACACTTGAGCTGTGTCCACAAGGCAAGGATGAGATGGTCGGAAATCCGCAAAAAGAGATGTCACTGATCTGGCAGGTTCGCCAGGGTGATGATCAGGTATAGCACAAGCACAAGCACGAGCACGAATGCCGAATATCGTTAATTACAAAGTTTTGCGCCAAGGTTAGAAGCCAAACACGTAGAGTCCAGGGAGCTCCTTAATCAGAAGCATGCACAAGAAATGAGACCGTATGAGGGAAACTGGGTAGAAAGGGAGGGGAAGAGGGAAAGATAAAGATCGGATGATTGCCAAGAAACTCAACGCAGTTTTATACGCGAAAGCCCGGCAGTTCCTAAACAGGCAGGCCGAGAGGCCTTTGAGCTGGTCGCAATTCTGCGATTGGCTGGGCAATTGTCCCAGGACCCTGAACACCTTGATACCTGAAATTAGTTCTGAGGCATTTTCTTTTTCACCAGGCAAAGAATTATTTCTCGATCTGACACGATGTCATATCACAATCTTCAACCCCCTAAACCTGTAACTCTCCTATCCATTCCTGAGAATGAGATCATTGCGTCTGAACTGTAGATGAGGTGGATGTTAGATTTTGGATCCCATGCGAGCCTGCGCCATGCATGTGATTCTCGGTCGTTTCACATTCTATTATAGGTAGGTATATGAGTAGCATAGTTTTGTAATCGTTATCCGTTTGTACCTTCCCCCGATCGTATGGGGAGACTATTATGAACTCTCAGACTTGGTAATTGAGTAAGAATATACTTACAAAGGACGAAGTGCAAGAAAATTTAGACGCAGTGTTCAAGATAAAATGTAAATCAGGACAGGAATAGGGTCATTCTACTGTCAACTAGCAGTTGTACATGAATGAATGATAAAATATCACGATGTATTCTCCCCAGGATTCTGATAGCTGGTATCTGTCGGAATTTGAGCAAGCCTTGTGCAATGCATGTGGCGTAGATAAACCCAGCTTTTATTGTGCCCTTACCATCCATAAGCAGATGGTATCGACCGTCTGGTCATATTCTTGACCGACTCAGCAAGTGAATCTGCTATCGTCTGCATATTGAATTGATTTGTCTCCAATGTGGACGATACACGTCTGGTCATCAAATGCGTTTCATATCTTTCCGCTGGATACCGTGCAGAAGAACTCCGTGGTCAGGCCAGAAAACGCTGGCGAGGCAAGTAGAAATTGTAGTAACTGAATACCATCCAAAGGCGTCGAGTTCGTTGGTTTCTGTCTATTTTCCAGGGTACGTACATAAGTCAACCTTTCATCCAGAAGGAAGGCTCCCTCTTCCCTTCAATCTGAATTCAAAGGCAAATACTACTTTGATTTTTCTGACACTGAAATGAACCCGCGTGTCTGCTTTGTGGAGGGAGATGACTTGGTCGTGGTGACGAAATTTAGATAAAATGCTAGGAATTCTTATACCCAAAAGCGACAACTCATATGTACTATAGGAGTCAGTCCATGAGAAAAAGGAGGTTGTGACTTTGAGGACATGTTATCAGAATGGTAAACCAACTGTGCATCTCATATTTAATAATCTATCCTCTACCAACATAGCGCTGCTTCCCATATTCTTTCCAGATCATCTTCAGAACAACTTTGCCATTATTGTCTAGATTAACATACAGGGCGTCCCTGGCATGTTCACCCATGATTTCACATAAAGCATAGAGCCCTGGTTCAAATTCTTGTCGTATCTCCATCCTGATGATGCAGAGCGGATCATTGAATGCCTCAATGTAGGCCGCCAAGACGTAGGCTGCATGCTTTGATAATGGTTTTGCAAGCGATTCAGCCTTTTGTAATTTGCTGGAGACATGAGTTCGAACCACAGTCTTCACGATCAGTGTCTCGAGCAGGCGGGACAACATACGGCCCTCTGCTGGTCCTAAAGGTTGGCCAATGGCTACCCATCGAGGGAAATTCCGCATAACCATATCTGTCTGTTTGGAGCCTAGCTGGGGGCGACAGCTGCGCATCAGAGAGATCAACTTGGTTAGAACGAGGCTGAAATGGGGTAGGACAGAGACCATGAGATCTCTCCGAAGGCGGACAAGAGCACTAATGCTAGTGATGATCTTGTGGAAAACCTCTGGTGTAGTCCTTTCATCATGTTCTTCTGAGGGTCTGAGGAAGCTGAAAATGATGATGAATATACTTCCAATATCGATCGAACGCAACGTTGCAGGCTTCCTCCGAAATTAGTCCATCCTATAAGATCCACAAAATCAAGCGCCTACCCGTTCGGAGCAGTGTTGTTCTACGAACTCAAGAATCAGTAGGCGCAGCGCGGCATTCTCTCGCGTGAATGTACTATCTTCGGAAAACTTGTTCAGACACTGAGTTGAGAATGCTTGCATACACCTGAGCGCATCTAAAAGTATCTTTCAGAGATCGCTTTCTCAGGAAATAAGAACTAGATTTCAGTTTCAAACTCACAAGGCGGATTGTTCTTGAGGAGTAAGTTGGCGAGATGGACAACAATCGCAAGTTTATCCACGGGTAGAGAACCAAGCGACAAAGATTCTAAAACTAAGTCAAGGGTATATGAGTAGTCATCTATCCGTAAAAGTTTAGATGTCGCAGACACATGAAAATCTAAATCTCTACGAGCTAATGGTGATGAGCAACTCGGACAAAGGACTGATAAATTGACTCACCAACGTCGCTGCAAGTACCATGAAACACAACGAAAGCAGCAATCATCAGATCCAGCTGTCTTTGTCGATTTTTCTCATCTTGTAGAAGGGACATTTCTGCCCGAAGGATGGCAAATATCGAGATTTTACAATCGTCCGCCAACTGGCTAGATCGAATAGCAACTGAGACCAAGTGTTTTCCGATGTAGGCGTCATCTTCTGAACCACAAAGGTCAGCATCAGGTGGTATGAGCAAGGAAGGACCGACCAGGGTGATTCTCGCCCAACCATCTTCGCAGATTTAGCACGCAGTACCATCCAGTCAAACTCTCCGAGTAGTATGTCAGGTTGGATGGGTTGGCATGCTTCGCATGATGTGAGACTGTCGAGCTTAGACGATCATGGAATGTACGCAAGGAATTAATGCAATCAGAGGGCAGACTTGATGGGATTGTCAGTGACCGTGGTAGGTAGCAGAGATCACATCACCTTGCACTATCCTTTAGTTTGAGAACCTCAGTTACCAGATTATAGATGATTCGAGGCTGCAAGCACTGTCGACCACCATCATTTCTAACGAGAGTGCTACACTGGTTGAAGGAAGAGAAGATTCTGAACAAAGAATCTGAATAGGAATTCGCTTTTCTCAGGATTTCACTAATGTAAAAATGTCAGGGCTCGACCGGCGTAAATAAATCATCAGCGCACCTGAAGCATGTAACAACCAGGTCAAGAGTAGACTGAACGAAAATATCATATTCTGAGCCTTCAATCTCACAATCGAATGTCGTGAGATGGACAATAAATCCACCCAAGTCAACGTCCTGTTGTCTATCAGAGCTGAGAAAAGAGGCCTCGACATGATTCATGCTCACCGATATACGCTCAAAACTCACAAGTCCAATCACCCTCCTCAGGAACACTCGCAGAGTAACTAGATTTTGTAGTGTAGATTTCTGGTGGTCCAGGTTGTGCTCCGTCCATTCCTCCCTCTCGACAAAACTCTTGACTAGCTGAAAGTCTGCTTCGTGGGCTCTCTTGACAAGACACGTCCGAGCATTCTTAGTGAGGTACTCTGTTGGAACATAAAGGAGGAGGTGATATACAGCCAATTTGCTTTCCTGAGTTTGAGCACTTGTGGTACTGGTAGCCTCAGTAAGATGTGATAACATAGCAGCTGTGGTCAATCAGTCAAAACACAAATCCAAGACAAGAGCACCTCTTACATCTCAGGTTCTGCATCTCCCAGAATTCAGCAGAATGAAGAAGACGAAGGAGGAGGTACTCCGGACGTAACTCCGTATCAATCCTATCTTGAGTATTTGTTACAGATCTGAGGTCAATGCTCAGAATAAGCTGAATGATATTGGTCAGTTGGAAAGAAGTCGCTAGTTGACTAGCCCCGGTATGAGACAATTGGACGACACTGGTGCAGGAAGACCTACTCTAGCAGGGAAAGCCACCTTTCGAGAACGAAGTGTAATAAAGCTAGTGCACCTGATTCGGGGTTATTCAAGTGGCAAGGCAGACCAGACCACGTCGTGCCTGTGGGTTTGAAGGCGCTGTTGAGATACGAGAGAACAATATCGAGAATCTGAGACGAAGCGCCTTGTTGGACATCGATCTGGGACAGGTGGTGTAACAGAATCCTGAACTGCCAAGGAGGATGTGAGCAAAATGCAATACTGGTTTACTTCGAAGTCATGACTCACAATCTCAAGTTCTAATTCCGCAATCAATTGACCATTTCCGCCGTTTGAGATGATGACCTCCTTCGCCTGCTCGATGACCTTTACCATGCTCTCCTGTGTAGTAGTAATTTGTGTAATACTCAGTGTATATTCAACCCTCAGCATGGCAGTAGCAACGATCTGCATCTCCCACCCATCTGTAGCCATTACAGATTCTCTTCTTTTCTTCCCTCTTCTGGGAAGTAGTCGTTTGACTCTGAGTATCTTGAGCAAAGCCTTACGGACAGTCTGTTCCCTAAAGTCAGAAACCAGACAACACACACTCTTTGCCGACTCTTCCGTAAGATGTTGCATTGGCAGATTGGAGAGGATGAAGAGAATTAAATATACTTGCAATGAGAGTGATACTGCCAAGGCTTTAGGACCTTTAAAACCAGACCCAGAATCAACAATCATTGCAATTTCCTTGATATCGCCTATTCCCTTCGAAACGTCGTAAAAGGCTTGCCAGTTATTGCTTATTGTCTCGAATATCATCTCAACACATCTAAGCGTTTGTCCAGGTGTCAAGAACGTCCTGACTGCGCGGCCCAACCTTCCAAGATGCCGGTTACTTACAACATGGCCTGAAAAACACTGAACATATATTTCATGCATGTCACCAAGATCCTGAGACGGGAAGGAGGTCGACGAGAAGGCAGTTAAGAGATTATGAATGTGGTCGCCGAGAGTACGGGTCTTGGTATGATAGTCGAGAACAAGGTCAAGGAAGGATGCTGTTGCTGAGTCTGTTGGCGATATCTAATAGTAAAAACCGTCAGAGTATCGATTGGGATAGGGCCAAGGACTTACAGGAAGTACAAGTGATAGGATGCGGGGAAGTGAAGGGAGGAGAAGGTCACAATCGATTTGACCAATTTTGAATAGACATTTGACAGCAAGCGAGATCGCATCTCCGTATTCAGCTAATAACAGAGTATGAATTGCGTTTGCATGGGTGGCCTCATAGACTGACCGACCTTGCCACGAGTGTTCAAGCATGTACATTGCGCCCTGTATAATGGTTCCCAATATTTGGAGAGCATCTCCTTGTTGAGTGTAGAACAACTTCTCCTCATAAACGCCCTCCAACAGTCTGAACCTTGCATCCCAAACCTCCTTGTGTATCTCTCCACTTTTATCAACGGAAGCAATTAGTTCCTCACAATTCACGAGAAACCTGATCGATGCAGCATTAACTCCGTCATTCAGCCCGGCGCCGATAGCCTTCGAAGTTTGACTGAAAAGAACGCCACGGTGTCGTTTGACTGCTTGTACATACGAGAGAAATATCCTTGGCATACTTGACAAAACGGCTTGAGATTCAGAAAAAGAGGAACAAGCTGTCTGAAGGTATTCGAAGAGTGTGGCAGATTGATCTGTTGGGTGATCTTCGCACAATTGGCGGAGTGTGTCAAGATTGAAAAGCGTATCCCTGCCTGCATTGTATATGTCTTCGTAGAGAGAATCGACCCTGCTTTCTTCGGGTGAAAGTGATAATGGAAGGGATTGCGAAAGAACACGGAGCCAACAGGGAAAGACTGATTGGAGGAATAGATTGAAAAACTAATGATAAACGATCAGAAAGATCTACAAGTTGTTAGTGCGGAAGAACGAACCTTCTTCTTGTTTGTGACGTTCCCTAGTGAGGTGCGATACGACGAAGTAACAAGGATACCAATGCTGATAATACCCGAAGTCAGATGTCCTTCATCTATTCTTTGCAATACTAAGCTGAAAAGATCTGCCAAGTCTTCGAGTAACATCTTGGATTCGGCGAGAGTCCATAATCTACTGACACACGAGTAGACCACGGTAGACAGTTCCATCGGAGATCCAGCCTCTCCAAATTTTGTCATAAAAGCAGACAGAACTGGCAGAAGAGGTATACGATAGAGGAGGGACGGAAGCCATGTTGAGAGGGGAACTGGAGGACCTTGGCATGTAAGCACATCCAGAAGTAATTCCCAGTGACTGAGATTAAAGATAGAGCTCGTAGACCTAATGAAATCGATGAGTGCAAGTCGAAAACAAGGATTGTTCAGTGCCCACGTTGATTGAAATTTGTCCTTGAGGAAGGTGGATAAGAGCCATTCAGCAATGACTTGGGCCTTGCTCGGCAAGAAAAAAGTGTTGTCGTCCCAGGCACGTCGAGCTATTTCAATCTTAGTCCGTCCTCCGGGTACAGGAGGATTCGAAGACGCCTTCAAGGCACGAATAAACTCTTGAATCGTCGTCATATGAGTTGTTTTATTCAGTTGTTCATATTCAGTACAGAAGATGTAAAGAGAACGTTAAAAGAAGACTCCTAACCTTAACATAGGTGCAAGTGAATCAGTCCCAACTCCAGACATAATAAGACTTCTTTCTCTCTACGATATGTCAGAAGACGGCGCAGATTTGGAAATATGCCTCAGAATGCAACAAGAAGAATTTGAGGTACTAGAGGTAGGTGTCTTCTCTTAGATCTACTGTACCACTCTCATTTGCTTACTACAGTCGATATATCCAGAATGCATAGCAAGTCAGACGAGCAACAGGTTGCTTAGACTGGAGATCCCAGTAGAATTGAGTGGCATACGTCTGGTCAAAATCGAGCCACAGATTTTGTCAAGCAGCAGTGAGGAGTTGCCTAGCCAATCATTGAGGCTGTCAACACTGCCACCGCTTCTATTACAGCTGTCCTTACCCCAAGGATATCCAATCACTTGTCCTCCTCGGATATTGTCTCTTCGTGCAACCCACTCCTGGCTATCCAAACCTTTGTTAGAGCTCCAAAGCAAGTTAAGGGGCCAATGGCGAGCTGGCGAAGGTGTACTCTATCACTGGATAGAGTACATCCGCACAGGAGAGTTTTTGTCTGAGCTTGACATGCTTGAAGACGATAAAACTATTTTGTCCGTGATGTCTCCTGATGAAGACTCCAGAGTGTGCTGACCGCGGGTAGAATCTGTCACACGGCACCACATGCTCTGGTATCAGTATTACAAGCACACGAAACGTCATCAAAATCACTCGAGTTTGCGAAAAGCTCATATCTATGCTCGATATGTTTGACAAGCCGGAAGGGATCAAAGTGTCTGCAGCTGTCATGTGCTCATGTCTTCTGTCGATCATGCCTCGAGGATTTCTGGAAATTATGTATAGAAGAAGGTAACGTAGGGCGGGTGGGCTGTGCTGACCCAGATTGCGTCAAAGTGGGGCGGGAGGCTCAGGAAGAGGAAGTTGGACGTGTGGTCTCGGAGGGCGACCTGCAGCGTTGGCGATGGCTTCGAGAGAAGAGAAATCTGGAAGGAGGCGAGTGGGCCCACGGACGCCTTTACAAGCGGACTAACCAGGGTGTAGATCCATCTATCATGCATTGTCCCTTGGAACATTGCCAGACTCCCGTAGTAAGGCCTTCAGACGTGGAGGAAGGGACAGGATGGGAGCGATTTCGGCAATGCCCCAAATGTGGCTTTACATTCTGTGCATTTTGTCGGAGAACATGGCAAGCAGTCAATTCTAATATCCGCCTGACAACGCAATGCTGAGAAAGCTTAGGCATGGGCCGATCACTGACTGCCCGATCGCATACTCGGAAAAGATCGTCCTTGAGTATTTGGCGGCCCAGGATGGATCATCAGAACGCGAATACATAGAGAAAACATACGGCCGAAATAATGTCAAGCGCCTTGTGCGCTTGTACGAGGAAGAGCTGGCAAACAAGCGCTGGCTACAAGCGTCAACGATGGCCTGCCCAGGGTGTGAGATCCATGTGGAAAAAAATTTGGGGTGTAACCATGTAGGTGTTGAGTCAGTGAAGAAGAATGAAGAGGCTGAAATTAATAATTGCAGATGACATGTTGGCAATGCGGGCAACATTTTTGCTACCGATGTGGGGCGAAGCTGGAGCGATCGAATCCGTATCAGCATTTCTCGACACCTGGGCTGGCATGCTACTACAAGTTATTTGACTTCCAGGATGAGCGGATGCAGGAGCAGGAGGAGGATTTACGAGCAGCATGGCCCGGTGGATAAATTACTATCCCAGGCGATGGAGTATGCAGAGTTAAATATTACCATGGACTTGGAATAAAATGTTTTTCCATTGAAGTGAGACAAAATGCGATTATATATTGTCTCCTTTTCGAAAAGGACTGATCAGTAATACCCTTCCTCCTCATACCCTCACCACTACGATGGATGCCTACACAACCTCCTTTGTCTATCCACGTCGGTCGCGACATATACTGTCCACTGCTTCCTCCAGAGATTTCCACCACCATGAGCCATATAAACCGCCCCTTCTGCCGGAGCATCTTGCCTCTGACGCAGATGCAGTTCAGAAACTCGTCGTCATGGCCATGCAGCTCCATGGCTGTCATGTTTCTTACTATCCCATTGACCATGGCACGGCCTACAATTTCCACATCACTGGAACATACCAGCAGGTCATGCTCACAAGAGGTCTTATCCTCAAGGACTGTCCCATCCAGGTAGGTCTCCTGTCTGAGTTTTTTTTTATCTCTCTTGACTCCTCGATAGCATCGGGCCGCAATTAAAGTCTCCCGTTCAGAGATCCTTGATTCTCCTTTTTCTAAACCAACTCTTAAGCCTGAAGTCCGCCGTCGTTTGGATGATATTGCGTCTGAGACGCTCGCACATATCGCTGTTGTCAACAGTCCTCTTTCCGCCGTGAACCGTACTCCCCCTGATGGTATCAGCCTCAATGGCGGCTGGTCAGGTCTTGAAACAGAACGCGTTTGTGAACTCGTTATCACTGGCACGGAGGATGCAGTAGACCTTGCCCGCGTCCGCCTGCTGGTCATGCTGGATGAACTAGTGAGTCACGAATTTTCTATCGCCACCTGTCTCTTACGCCGCTTCCCATCCCAGGGTGGTCTTCACGCTGAAATTTGCGACATAGATCATAAACTGCATCCCATCGTTGCAGGCAAGAAGCGGCATGTAATCCAAACTATTCAGGAAGAAACGGCCACAAATATCTACTTTCCTTCTCCTCTACAAGGCGTCTTTGCCTCTGATCCGACGGGAACGGGAACACCAGGGCCCAGTACCAATACTATCTGGATCACTGGCGAATTTTTCGGTGTGCAACGGGCGCGAGATATGCTGTATCAGGTTTCTCTGAACAAGGTGTGTAATACCTTTACTGGTGCATGAAAAAGTTCTCACATTATCAGCGTAACAACATGTTGTCGAAAGACACGGCAATTCTTCCGCGCAAGCTCGATTGGATGATTATTGACCGTGCGGAAGATCTCAAATCAATCATGAGCGACAATTCTACATTCATCCAGTTTCCTCCCCTAGGAAGCTCTGCCAGCCTTTTGTCTGTCTTTGGCGACTCAAAAGTGAACGTTCAACGCACAATTAGATCCATTATGCAATTAGTATGTCGCGGCACTCTTCTCATGAACCAATATTTACCTCATTCGTCTAGGCATGTCAATCCTATGTTGGATCTTTCTGGTTACTGCCCATTCAATTTAATGCGCTCCTTCCACCTGCTACTCTAAACCCATCTAACGTCACTACCCTTCTTAATCAAATATCCGTTGCGACTGGTGCTGAGGCTGTATTCAAAAGTATGTGTTTTGAGATGCACGGGCTAGAACACGAAGTATGTGCCGCTGTAAACATGGTACTAGACCTAGAAATGGTTAAGGCAAGTATTGTTAGTTGATTTCAGTGTCTAATATTCATAAAACGCTCAGACATTCCATCATGAGATCCGTTTTCAGATTGAGTTGGCGAACGAACATCGGGAGTTCATCAGCGGGAAAAAGAACGGAAAAATAAACAAAATTATGCAAACTACCAACGTCAAGATTAAGTTTGAGACTTTCAATGACTACAACTTCTTGATAGATATATCGGGTCCCGATAGTTCCGTTCTTCAGGGCCTGTCACTTCTCCAGGAGGAATTGCCTGCCGAAATCTCATTCCATGTCCCTGAAGCCTACCACAAACGTATAATCGGTGTTGGTGGTCGGAGTATCCAGCGTATCATGAAAAAGTATGGTGTTTATGTGAAGTTCTCGAATGCAGAGGAATTTGCGGCATTGGGTGGTTATAACGATAACGACGATAATGTGGTGGCTCGCACTCCTGCCAAAAATGCGATTAATCTCGAGAATCTCAAACAGTCAGTGATGGAACTTGTAAATCCCAAGGTTTGCATTCCTCTTCCAACTCTTGGACGTCGACTGATGCCTGCCCAGGACAAGGATTTTGTGATCGAGACTGCTTCCATCCCTCGAAGATACCACCGGATACTATTGGGCGAGAAGGGTATCTTCATTCATGATATTGAAACGAAAACCAATTCCCGTGTACGGTTCCCCGACAAGGAGACTGCATCTGACGTAATTACCATTTATGGTCCAGAGAGTCAAGTCCAGATCGCAGCTGCTATGTTACTAGTATGTCCCTCGCAACCTCAATGTGGTGAAGTTCAATTCATTCCTTGATAGGACCATGTGCCTTTTGAAGCAGACATGGCTGTCCCTCCGAGCTCTGACCTCATTTGCCTCTGCAGCACTCCTGATTTCATCGACCTTGTGGAACGTGCTAAGCGCGAACTACAGGTGTCCATCATCCCGAATTTCAAACAGACACTTCCGGCGAATGGCGCACCTGGTTCTGAAACGCCTATTGATTACTCGTTCAAGTTCAGGTGTCAACGTAGCAACACCGATTTCCTCATCGCGGCCCGTGAGATGCTGGAGCAATTCCTTCAAAATTTGGGAGTTCACGTCTATCCTTCCCCGACGTCACAAGGTCACAAGCGTGGCGACTCCTTCGCTGATGCCTTCCCTCATTTCGATAGCAAGGTTCTATCGACCGCTCGCACTCGTGGGCATGGTAAGAAATTATCCTCAGTAACTTCTATCACAGACATTCAATTTTTCATAGCCTATGCAGAGTCGATGGACATTAACAGGTCTGAGTTCATAGGCGACCGGAGGCTCCGCCTTGCAAACTCATCTCCCGATGTCAAAGCACTGTTTCATTCTCCTATGAACTCCTACATCTTCGACGATCATAATCATTCAGAGTCGAATTACCTGGGTTCTGGGCCTTCTGGAGGCAGTATAGATTATTGGTCGCCTAGTGCACCCCTAGCCCCAATTGTAAGTCGTTCTTTGTCTTGCTGTGAGAATCATCACTCCATGGGTCACGTTCTTCAGGGTTCTGGAGTATCTACCCGTACAAAACATACAATGGAAGATGCATTTAAACGTGGTTCTGATTCTTTTCTCGAGGCCAAACTCAAAGATCAGTCACATAAACCTCGTTCCTTAACAAATAGGGCACAATCGCTTGATCTTACATACTCGCTTTCAAAGATCACTGAATCAAATTCTGGGATGGTGCCGCCGGATTCACCAACGACTTCAACAGCGGGTAATGACATATGTGGCGATATCAGTCCTATCTCTGGAACTACACCTTCATTTCCGAGTGTGTATGGGCCATCTTCAACAGGCGTTCCTCAAGCAGGTTTGACTCCAACCGTTGGTTGCATCGTTGGTTCGAGTATTACCGCCAGCGGTATTCCTTCTATCGTCCCCTCTGTCACAAGATTATCTGGCCCTTCACCGACTCGTCAGAGACCTGGTCGAACACCGGATAATAACTCGGAAGATGTCTCAAAGATGCTTTCTAACCTCGGACTGTAGATCTGGACTTCTGTTTTTGTCTCTTAGAGATCTTAGGCTGCTTTTATTGCATTTGGTGCCACACGTGCGGGTCGTCTCATACAGATACATTTCCATCTACCTACTTGTGTTTCTAGCATCGCTCCGTGTTCCAGTAGTTTCTGTGAATTCAATCATGGGCTTAATATCTTTTCCTTCATTGATTCTTCTCTTTTCTTACTCGCATTACCTTGGTTCTTGTCTTGTTGCTGTGGTCTTTCCTCCTCGGGTTGCATTTCATCTGATTTCCCTGCCCCTCTGCTTGTATCCTACTCATAGTCGACAACATATGTGACCACTTCATGTATGTATATACACCCCCGCATTCATATTCCCCCTTCATTACCCCAGCATCGTCATTTCATGTCCATTATATCATGTACATGTATCTCTTCCTTCTGGTCTTAGACTACTCAGCTATTCAACGGGCTGGTTCTTTGGTATACTTATTACTAATCAAATTTATTATCGTGTATACTTCAAATCGTAGGAAATTTCATTGGCCCGGAGGGTAGGGAGAACTGAAGTAATGAAATAGCAATGAAGATTAGACAATCCAGGGAATCTCAAATAATACGAAGTCAAAAAACTCCTGCTCCATCAAGGCAGAATACTCGCCCACATATTCGTCGTTCCCGCTTTGCTTCCCGTGGCTCTGATGATTTGAGCGAGGATGGAGATAGGCAAACTGGGTTCGAAGCACATTGAATGTCTTCTTCATTGACTGAGGCTCCGGCTAAAAATTGGGAAAGTGAGAATTCCTTGTCGTGGGCACTGCTGTAAGTGTGACACACTACCTTGATGATCAAACCTGTGTAACTAGCGGGGAGACCGTACCGAAGGACACTCTCGACAAACAAACGAACAACTTTGAGGTGTACAAGAAGTTGGAACGCCTCAGAGAAGTTGATGCGTGAGAGACGCAAAAGTTCTGTCTAACGTGATATCAGTGTTTCCCGAGGACTTCCAAGAAAACTCAAAAGCCTACCCAAAGTTCTTTCTCTGTCGAATTCGCTGTATAGAGTTCCTCTTGTTGTTTCTGAATCTCGGCTTCAGAGAAGGTAAATTCCCGAACTATGAATCTTGGGAAGGTCAAGCAATGGTTAAATTGGAAAGCAGATTAGGCCCTACTTGTGATCCCTGCACTTCTGAACGAATTCATCGTGAACACGTTTGAAAATGACGACAACAAAGAGTGTAAATTCGTCGTCTGATTGAATCATCCTGTGATCAAGATGAGAGTATAGAAATACTCAACGACACCTAAGGCATACTTTGAAGATCTGGGTACCACCATCTGTACTAGCCTTTCATAGGTACTGTTCCACTCCTTGACAAGATTTCTAGCGGTTGATTGAATATTCAAAAGAGAGGAAAGAGAAAAATCAAATTACTTTGGAACTGCCACTAACACGGATTCCATGTATTCTGATTCTGGTATGAAGTCCTGTGCGGATACAACATCAACCAGTGAACGAACAGAGAGATCCCCCCTGCCTGTAGTATTAGCTCAGTCGCTCATGACGGGTAGTAAAACACACACATCTGCTTTCGTTGCAATTGAATAAGAGAACCTTTCACGAGGTTGTAGTTGTTAAGCTTCATTTTCATCGCATTATCAATGGAGGCTGTTTCCTAGTCGATCCCAGTAATCTCTATAACGAACGTGAAGACAAAATACAAACTAGCATACCTTGTTGAGTACGTCAACAATAGCGGGTAAACCCTTTTGAATACTGTAACGACTTTCATTCCACTCCCAATTCTTGAACAAGTAATCGTCTACGGTCTGCTCATCGACAAGTACATGTTGAGACAGTTTGGATGCATCATTATTCAGCAAGCTTCTCAGAGTATCAACGATCTTTGCGACAATCGCTGTGAAGTAGGCCTCTTGTTTCGAAAGGTCCTCTGAAAGGTGAATCAGAGAATCAAGAGTTCCTGTCTACTGGACACTAGGTGAGTAGAAATAGATGAGTGATCCCCTATTCCAAACCTTGAACGATGGGATGTTCAATTGTGCTACCCTCCTCGAGGGTGATCTCGCTTGCGAGGTCAGCCTCCGGGTAATCTCTTCTATAAGACCTTCAGAGTCGCCATCCTGAGGCACTGAAACAAGCCAAGTACTCTGGTCTGACGGCATCGGACGTAAGGGAAATGGAGATGGAGATTTGAAGGAATAAGACTACTTGTATTTAGTCCTATTTTGTCTAGGGGGTCCTGGTTCTATCAATGGTTGGTTGAATTATTTGCTCAAACGTGATGACCTCGCTGTTCCGTCAGGATTTTGCCAGATTATTCCAAACAAGAAGTTTGACATCATACCGGTCAGGGAGATTACTCGTAGATCCCAGCCAATGCACAATTCTCAGGAATACAGAGAAAGATGTAGTCTTTCTAGATGCATCCTGGTTTATGCCAAACTCTCCTCGTAATGGTCAAACGGAATACCACAAGGAACGGATACCAGGAGCCCGATTCTTGGATCTGGACGAAGTTGCAAGTCCTCATCCGCTTGGTCTTAAGCACATGATGCCGGACCCGCAAGCTTTCGCTAAGGCATGTGGTAAGAATATTCAAAGGTGTAGCTTTGAAGGTTACTTATATCCTCATTCTCCAAGGACAATATGGCATCACCCCCTCCACTCATGTTGTGATCTACGACACACATGGCGTCTTTTCTTCTCCGAGAGCGTTATTCATGTTCCGTGCATTTGGGCATGACAGGTCGAGTGTCTTGAATGGAGGTCTGCCACGATGGAAAGATGAAGGTTTGAAGATAGAAACTGGGGAGCCTGAACACCATGGCACGAAGATGTATTCTGTACCCAATCTCGACCAACAAAGAATTCGAGGTCAGTGACCGGTATAATTACTCGAATGTATGGATGCTCATGCGCAAATAGACTATGGACAAATGGTTTCAAATTCTTCACCCGATATCTCCGCTGAGGCCTCGGAGCTTGTTCTAGATGCTCGATCAAAAGAAAGGTGAGCGATTTGGATGGACTTAGCTTTGTGTGCCAGTTTCTAATTATGTGCCATGAAAGGTTTACCGGTGCAGCCCCAGAACCTCGTCCCGGTCTTTCTTCTGGTCATATTCCTAACTCATTTTCACTACCATTCAACATCTTTCTCCAGAAGCAAATCAGCAAAGCTGATGGCTCAGAATACACTACTTTCCTTCCCGAAAGTGCTTTGAAGGAAACATTGGAAGCCGCCGTCGGCGTCGAGCAGGCTAATATGATCATCGAGGGCAAGAAATCTGTTGTCACGACTTGTGGCAGCGGCATGACAGCTGCTGTCTTATGGTTGGGCCTACGTTTAATAGGTGTTAAGAATGTTGCCCTTTATGATGAGGTTAGCGACTAATGGATCAGCTTTCCAAACCCAGCTAATGAATGTCTATTACAGTCATGGACCGGATATGCAATGCGCCCATCAAGCAGAATTGACAAGGACTAGATATAGACAAATAACACTACAGAGTTTTTTTGCGTACGTGAACAATTGTCAGTGGGTGCCGATGAAGTTGCAATAGATAAACGATAGTTCACGGGACTATGAAATAACAACGGACATCCATATGACACAACATAAATCTTTCGGCAAGTACTGACGACATCAGCCTCAGCATTTTCGTGATAAGTGATTCCCACATCTGAACACTGAATAGTAGAAAGCTCTAGACAATGCACCCTAGACCTGATCCTCTTAGAGACTCCCATCGTCCTTTGCGAAAGTGTTAATAAGATCATATTCGTAATCAATTTGCTAGATAAGCTAAGATTTGGTTGGTCACCTTTCGAGAACAGAAGTGAAGATAAAGAATACAACAGATGCCCTAGTGCACCGAATATAAGACTTCCATAAAAGGAGGCGGCCGATAGTGTCTGCAAGGCTTTCCAATTTTTGCGGCTGGGAAGAGACCATGAACATCAAACTCCGTGGCACAAGGTTCGCACTGACCTCGTGCAATGTACTGCACTTCTGCACGTTGGTGTTTCCCTTTTCGCAGAAGCGTAAGCGTCCATCTGCGGAAATAAAGTGCTCCGTTAGCGTCATAAATTGAACGTCGATGACTCCCATACCCCTCTGTTAGGAGGACATCAAATCCTCTCTTTTTGACCTCTCGAAGTAGTTGGTGCTGCGCAAAAACCACGAGCCTCCTAAGATGATGCCCACAATGTTCCGTTCCAGAACGTATATCGAATACGTAAGTGCCGCGAGTTTCCGTTTCGCTCATGAAAAGCACATCCAAGCCTGGGAACACCTGTCAGAAGACGGATGTTCATTTCAACAGTGGTGACTCACCATCATCATCGTCGTAGGTCGGAACCGATTCCACCGTCCTGCAGGCCACCACCTCCCATGATTGTTCCTTTCTCCGACAATTGATAAACATGAGTCTAGCGTAACAGATTCTGACCAGATTCGAAAGTCCTGTTGCTAGAACTTATATAGGTTTATTTTTGACGTCGAAACGCGACTGTAAAGTGGCTGCGTGCCGGGAGCCGTCATCTGCGGCATCCCTTTACTCACTGTGATTGATAAGACTGTTTCGGGCCCGAGTATGAACTGCTTATTCGGATAGCCAAGAATTGAAGAGAACAAAAACAGAGATAGCCAACATCACTGATGCAGGCTCCAGATGCAACAGAGAGGATTGCTCGAAAGGTTCAAAATAGTCTTTGAGGAAGCTCCAGGATTGTGTTAGCAGAGCCCTTGGGGTCTAAGCGCTCCAATGCACAGTAATGATTTCGGCAGAGAACTGACTCGTCTCTTGCACATAGCCACTAATCCCGCGATCACAGGATATGAACCCCAGGGTAGTCCTCGGAATAGAAGGCTAGTGCATATAGGCACTCAGCGCTAAGGGAAGTACAGGCAGTTCCAACAAGTTCCAACAAGGGAAAGGCTGGTTGCAAGTTTGACTAATTCTTCGGCCCGAGTGTGTTCAGTTTGTGTGTTTACTGCAGAACCAGACCCATAAGGGAGCCAATGCTATACCACTGAGGAGTGTCAAACAATCTACAATCTACAAGATAAGAGGGATCAACGAGACTATCGCTAAAAGGCTCAGATGCTTAGTATCAGGAAGCGTAGCCACTCCCAGAGCACCGGATTGAGTTGAGTTTGCGCCCGTCGAATTTGTGTTTGTTGAGTTTGTGCATGACGCAGAGCTGATACTAGAAGTATCATTCGTCAAGGTAACATCCAAGCACTATTACGAACATGAGTAAGGAAGGATGAGCAGATTGGAACACATACTTGGAACAAGTTGCCATCCCCTCCGTCGTACAACATCTGTTTAATGACTTGTAAGCGCTGCTTTTCGTTGTCAAAATCTGCAACCTACTTGAATTGTGACATTTTGTCCGTTGTGCAGACCCGTGAAGTTGGACGTCGCAAGGTCGAGCGGAATACAAAAGGAACCTTCTCCTTGAAGTTGGAAAAATGAATTGACTTGCAAAAAGTCATCGAAACTATTCGGATTCGTAGCATTCGATATGTAGAAAGCAGCTGAAAGCAAGTTTCGATTCATTGTGACAGCATATCTTAGCAGGGTTGACTTACCGGACCACTGAGGGTGTTCAGAGTTCAGGGTGATGAAACCTTGGCTGAGAGGGAATGTAGTCCGGTTCGTAGTCAGATTCGTGAAACCATCTAATGCAGTCATGGTAAGCAACTACCAACATAAAATCAAGGATACAGTCGATACTCTACCACAGAAAGTTGGCTCGCTGTCTTCCACAAATGGACCGCGGGGAGACGGGAAAGTGATCTGGAAATGTGCATTTACGAATACAGCACAAACGAGAGAACCCAGTGTAGGAAGTATGGTTTTCATGATCAGCTATGTGCCCTCAGTCAGATTGATAAGAATCGAGAGGGTGCTTTTATAGTCTTAATGCCCTGGCAGAACCTAGAGGCGAAAAAGTTTTTTTTCCGAACTTTGTATGAATTCAACTATTTTTAGTTGGTTTCTGACGCCGGTTACTATAAGCTCTTGATGATCGATCCGGATGTTTTGGCATCACGGCCAAAAGTTGAGGACGCTGATTAAGAATTTTGAGAAGTTCTTGCAATTTTCGTTAGTAACCAACGGTGTTCAGACCGATCTCAAAAGAGATACCCCTGAATCTAGAGACCTGTTATAATCCAAACCATCTCACCAACAGATTGTTTCCCCACAAATCATGTCCCCACAGAGGGAAGCACTCCACAAAGTGGAGAGCAAATGGTCGACTTTGCATTAGAATCGTGTGGACAAGTTACATCTGCTTAAGGTAATCTAAATTCCCCTAGACCTTTCTGGTGCCAAACATCACGGGCATCGTCGATGTCATCTTCAGTATACCTGTCACTTCCCAGTGCCTGTCTGTATTCAATAGAACTCTGACATCCTCTGCCAATGTTGCATGTCAGTCTCACTCTCACTTGCACTGACCTGATATGGCCCCTTGATCAACTTCAGCCGGGCTACTCCAATCTGTTCTGGAACGGGAATAACAACCCTGCCGTTCTTCTACCCCCCACCGGTATGATGCAAGTGTCTGAGTAGGCCGTGTTTCGTGATGGGAGTAATAAGACATTCACCTAGCGTGTTCTCAATTAGCGTGTCCTCACTAATTCGACAGACGTATTATTGAGACTCTGGCAAGGGAGGTCGATAACTAGGTATGTGTGATAGCCACCATAGAGTCGTTAACTCCGGGTAAACCGCGGATAATTGAGCAATTGAAAGAGAAAACGCCACAGCCAGGTACAGCCAGGCCTGGTGTCATTCAGGAATACATTTGACCAATCAACTACAAGATCAAAAAGCCTTTTTCAACCGTTGAAAATGAGAATGGTATCCTGACACCCACATCGAGGCAACACCAACATGATTCACTTCTGCCGATCCGTTGACAAGACGACCATTTTTCCATGAGATACCGTGTACCCTTTACTTCTCGCTGTTCTTGCTTCAAGGCAAGGTCAGATGCAAAATTTAATGTGAAGAATAGACTTTCAGAAAAATGATAATAATATTACATGTTTTGCGATCGAACAGTAATTTCAATGATCGTGTTTCGGAACCACGGCAGAAATTCTGCCAAAGAGGATCTCTCCCAAACACAGCCCTACGAGGATTGAGATGATATATCCGGCATTGAACGTCCTAAACGGCAATGTCAAAAACATCCTTCTAGACCAGCAGGTAATGACCTTACATGACAGACAACATGAGGCCAAATCCCAGTAGTCTCTGGAAGGCATACAATATCCCCCGAGGAACATCAACTGTGGCCATGAATGGAGGAAATGTGCGTTTTGGCAGTGAGTTCGATTTCTTGGCTGGTGATGAATTTTCTGTGGCATCTGAACTAGATCGACAAGAACCAGTTTTTCCCGACAATTCAATAGGCATGTTTCGCAAAGTTCTGCAGGACCTCAGCATGAGCATGGCAAAAAAAAGAGTTGGACTGGAAGCCAAAGAACCTTTGCCTCAAGTGAAGTCTGACCACAGGAGAAACTGCATTCACCCATCTGTCAAAGAGAGCAAAGAAGAAGAGACCGATATAGGCTCCAGCAATTGCACCTCCGGAGGTGGGCTTCCAGGCCTGGAAGAGGAGGTAGTCACCGCTAACGAAATGGAAGAAAGGTGTCATCATGACCATCATTCCCCCATTGTCGGTGGAATTGTCATTCATGTTCATGGCTGCGAGAAACAAGACGAAGAGAAAGCTGTGCTCCCACGAGCTGGGATGCGACTATTCTGGAAACGGAAACCCTATTCCCAAACGCCGACAAACCGACAAAGTAGTAGCAGATCAGAGATGGGCAAGGAACCGCCAACGTGTGCAGGTTTGATCGTGTGCTGGGAATTGAGCAAAAAGTTTTTTTCTCCCCGCCGGATAATAGAAGAGCTGAAATAATTGATTGATCCCGTGAACTTGGAGAGGTACATGTGTCAGTGATGCATTTCTTGACAGGAGGTGCATTGAGACGGGAATAGAGAGGCGAAGCTGGTGACGGCGGCGCTTCAACTAAGTATGTTTTATGCATGAAGTATGCATGAAATTCGATAAACTTGTCCTGCTACGTGGAGATGGGCAAATTTGTTAACTGTTGAAGGAGATAGAAATGTAATCAGGTCTTTATCCAGGAAGGAGGCTCAAGACTTCTATCAAAAATGGGGCTAACTTGCGTATCTCATGCGACCATCTCATTGGGGATACTGCCTCAAAAAAGGTTGCCTAGACGCTTACAGAGCCAGACGACAGTAATGAGAGAATGACACTGTTTCAGGGCGAGCAGCCACAGTTAGGCCCCCTAAATTCTTTATCAATCATTGTCTCGTGATTGCTGAGGTGATCTTGTCATCTTATTATGAATACGGACGTTCCTCTGGGATTTTCTTGACTATGGCTAGTCTTGTTCGCTCTAGCATTACGCGCCACCTTCGCATTGTCGCGAGGCGCAACATTGTACTGGCAGGAAAACCTGCTGTAACGTCATTCGTTCGACTGAACTCTTCCGAAGCACCTCCATCCACCAAAAAGCCCAAAACACCAGAGGAACTGCAAAAGAAGGCAGCTTTAGAGAGACAAGATGATCTACAGAGGGACTGGGATGCGAAAATAATAACATATGAAGACCTTGTGCCTATCACTGAATCGCCTACTCCCGTACATATTCTTTCATATTCTTTGTACACACGAGTTTGCACTTACCAGTTTCACAGGACACTTATCTTATTGATGTTCGTGAGCCGAATGAGGTTGTCCAAGGAATGATACCGTCTGCTGTTAATCTTCCACTCACTATACTGGCGGAATCGTTGCATTCGGCCCCAGAGGCTTTCCTTGCAAGACATGGATATGAAAAACCAAAGACAGGCCAGTGCATTATTTTTTACTGCAGGAGTGGTATGAGGAGTGCTTCTGCTGGTGACGTCGCCAAGCGTAATGGGTATACAAAGTAAGTGATAATTCAGAGGACAAGCTCGATCCTAATTGTATTTTAGTATATTGAACTACAAGGGATCCTGGATGGAGTGGACAGGAAAGCGAAATAGTCAAAAATAGACACAAACCCTAACCTTAGCACAGCAGTCGGAGGGTTTGATCTGGTTGTTTACTTATGTCACGCATGTACTCTTTAATTGCTCGACAGTCCGTCCGTCGTTCTCTTGTACTTGCCTCGAATTATACAAGATGTCTACATTTTATGAATGCTGTACGAGTTATGGCCTCACAAAGGCATCGACGGTGGCTTGCTACACCTGCCCCCCGGGTCAAGGAGAGGTCCGCATCGCCATGATATTCCCTAAGAAATTCTCACTTTTTCCAGTAATCTGCCCATGGAACGATATCACGCACTTTCCGAAGCAACAATGGATTCTCTACTGGAGTCACTCGAGAACCTCATAGACGGTATTGCAGACTTAAATTATGAAGTTGAATATCACGTACGTGCTAAGGCATTCTGACCAAGTTCATCCTGACTTTCCGTTGTCAGAGTGGCGTTCTCACACTCAAACTAGCAGACAAGGGAACGTATGTCATCAATAAGCAACCTCCGAATAAACAGATTTGGCTGTCTTCGCCGTACAGGTGTGATACCTCACTTACTAGTTGTCCGATCTATTTTCAACTTCATGACAATTTGATATCTCAGTGGACCAAAACGATATGATTATTCCGAAGCTGCAGATGACTGGTTGTATTCTCGAGACGGACGTACAATGGGAGAGCTGTTAAGCGAAGAATTGTCTCAGGTGTTTGAGCGTGAAGTAAACCTTAAGCTGGCGAATGTGTCCAAAATGTTGTGACATCGAAGCTCTCGAAGTTTTCGGCAAATATATCCGATGATCTGAGTGGTTCTCGCGTTCGTCGGGAGTGGTCAGTGTGTTATAACATGGATGACTACACGACTGAGCGGCGTGCAAATCATACAATATAATCTTACAAAGAATGCAGAGTTGATATAGTGAATGCAAATGGGCGAGATCTTGTCCAAAGAAAGGAAGCCGGAATAAAATGGTCAAGGATGATTTGAGGTCACCATGGTTGATCGGCACTGTGCTGCCGCCGCGAAAGAAATGCAGATGCAAGTGACCTGAATAAAAGATCAAGGGATACCATTCAGAAACAAGGAGCTGACTTACCTGTTTGTTCCCTCGTAATGCTCGTACACACGTGCCGATTCTTCTGCCAATGTCTGGTACTCCAGATGATGTGATGAATGGAATTTATTATGCTCGTAATGCGGAGAATGAGATTGAGGACTATTCGGAAGGAGGGAAGCAAACATCTGGCGATGTTTATGCAAAATATGCATTTCTTTCAGCACAGTATTGACCTCAGCGTATTCCGTATTGCGATCTGACTGTGCAAATTTTTCCTGGCTCCTTCCATGGCCTTTGTCTTCAGCAGGTCCCTCCTCTCTGCAATCCCCCGCCGTAGATCTGGAGTTTGAAGGATATGCATCCCGTCCATCGAATGATGGCTGTGCAACGCGTCTTCGTTTGAGATCACGGACGTCGAAGATGCCTTCCGAGGTGATATCTTGTGGTATACTGGGTGGCTGCGGGAAAGGAGACGAGGCACGTTGTCGTTTGAGCATCGTCAGAATTCACCACTTGGGCTGAAGGAGGAGTCGTGGAGAGAGGAAAGGCTTGAGCACTTTGTAGGTTATTATATTACTTAATCAACTCTGTTATTGCACTGTTTCTTTGCACCTTGTTGCTGTTCCTCGTCCGAGCTATGTCAGACATGGACGTGTTCTCTGCTATGGGGATTGCTGGATTTGGAAAGGCTCCCCAGAAGCGACAACTGGATCCCCGTCGCTTTGACAAGAACAAACGAGAAGAGGTGTGCACTTGGTTTCATCTGTACTAGTTTTACATGCTGATATGCAATGAACATTCTTCAGGTAGCGAAGGACAATCCAAGTACACTGAATCAAACTGTTGCAGGATCTTCACAGACACAGGACATTATTCAAACTGCGGAAGGGTCTACTAATGATCCGGACGGCAACGACGTTGAACCTGCATCACCACTGCCAGATGGTAACGTGATGCAAGAGGAACCAGAGTATGATCCTTCAGAATTTGAACACGATGAAGACGAGGCACCGCAGTTCCCTATCTCTCATGAAGTAGTCCTCAAGGACCACACCAAAGTCGTCTCGGCACTTGCTTTAGACCCATCTGGTGCGCGTGTCGTGTCAGGCTCGCATGATTATGATTGTAAGCTTTGGGATTTTGGTGGCATGGACATGCGCTGTAAGCCCTTCAAGAGTTGGGAACCTGCAGGTTCATATTATGTGTGCCTTGATTGATGTCTCATGACTAGCTTGTTGACACCATATCGCAGATACACGATCTGAAGTTCTCAAACGATGGCCGACAATTCCTGTGTATCTCAGGAACGATCCAGGCGAAGCTGTTTGACAGAGATGGGGAGGAGCAGTGCGTATTGGTAGGCTAATGGGTGCTTCACTTTGACTTATGTTTTCAGAGCCACATATATTAAGGGAGATCCCTACATCAGAGACATGAAGAACACATCGTAGGCTCTGTCTGCTTCATTTATATGAGCTAAGCCAACATTGGTGGTTTTGTGTCTTAGTGGCCATGTTAGTGAGCTCACCACCTGCGCATGGCATCCCAAGGATAGCCAGACCTTCATCACTTCCTCTGCCGACTCGACAATCCGGTACGTAGACTACATCCTGGGGTGAGCCGCAAGGCTTACAAAATGCAGGATATGGGACGTTGAGAATAAGCGCAAGCAGAAGACGGTGATTGTAGTAAAATCCAAAGAACGGGGAGCACGGACGAAGGTATTAGCTTGTGGGTATTCTCCTGATGGTAATATTATTGGCGGAGGTACGTTGTTACACACTCAGAGTTATTTTTGTTCGGCTTATCTTCATCGCCGAAAAAGCTTGCCTTGATGGAGCTTTACACATGTGGCAGTCTAACTCCAATTTTGCGCGCCCCAATCTGACGATAGAGGGTGCACACACGAAGAATTCTGAGACTGGTTCACTGGTGTTCTCTGTTGATGGTAGGACGGTTCTTACAAGGGGCGGTGATGATAGCGTAAAAAGTAAGTGGACGTACTGATGGTATGAGTGGTAATGGAATTCTCGGGCAGTCTGGGATCTGCGCGCGTTCAAGAAGCCTCTGGCGGCGCGGATGGATGCCCCAACGCTGTATCCGAACACGAATGCGGTCTTCAGTCCCGACGACAAGTACGTTATCACTGGAGCAAGTGCAACGGCCAAAAGTGGACGTGGCAAGTTGCTGTTCCTTCAAAAAAATAACCTAGAAGTTGTGAAGATGTTGGAAGTTGGCGCAACGCCTGTCAGGGTGTTCTGGCATTCGAAGATCAATCAGGTGAGTCATATGATGCCTTTTTCTGCTGTCGCTGACGGTGTTTAGATTGTGACAGGCCTCTCCAATGGCGAAATATGTGTGCTGTACTCGCCAGAAACGTCGCTCAATGGTGCCAAGCTGTTGTTCAACAAAGGGCCACCCAGAAAGATTACTGTGGAAGACATGTCGGATGCAGTGACTGCGCCGCATATTATCACACCACACGCACTGCCTATGTTCCGCGACCTGGATCTAGGGCGCGGCGCCAAACGCAAACGTGAGAAGGATAGGATGGACCCCAGGAAGAGCAGGAGGCCAGAGTTGCCAGTGACTGGGCCTGGGAAGGGGGGACGAGTGGGCGCGAGTGCCACACAGCACGTCGTTCAGAATTTGGTCAGGGATACGATGCGAGACGAAGATGTGAGTACCTATTCGAGAGACTGTTTTGTGCCACTTTGCTTGCCCTCCGGTTTTCCCATTCCGATTGGGCCGGGATCATTTGTTGATGGCACTTATTCTGATGTATCCTTTCATTTTAGCCGCGTGAAGCACTGCTCAAGTTTGCAGACAAAGCAGATCAGGATCCATTGTGGACAAAAGGTAAGTATCTCTGCATCTCTGCATCTGGAGAGGTCTGTGGTAGGGAGTGGACTGGTGCCGAGTATCGGCAGAGGACACGTGCCGAGACATATCCAGTGTTTGGTGCTATTTGTAAGATGATGGCTGACGTGGCCGAAACCTTGTTTTCAGCCTGGAAAACGAACCAACCCAAGCCTGTGTTCGCAGAAGAGGATACGAGAGACACAAAAGAGGATGAGTAAAGGTCGTGCCAGTATGTAGATTGTCGCAGCGGAGTGTAAGGGGCTGGGTGGAGAGGAGATGAAGGGCTGCTGGTTCAGGATGGCCCCTGCGCGGGAGATCTGAACCTTAAATTTTGGAGGACTATAAAGACCTAGCCACCTCCGATCCCCCTAACCCCCCCAAAATCTTCTTCCTTTCCTCTGTCACGCTGTGACTGTTACATTTCCAATTATGAGTCATGAGCATTCTGGTCACACCGACCGTGCAAAACTCAACGGCCATGTCCAGTCGCCCCCTGCAGACTCCTCTGCAGCGCCTGTTGAGAATCCAGTTGATCTCGACGGCAGAGTCGACGCCGAAGACACTAGTATGCATGCTGAGCAGCCCATAAAATCCATTGAGGCCGACGCGTCGACCGTCGTGCAGTCAGTTACATCGAATGACCCAGGTCTTTCTTTCGCATTCTTGCCTTCTATCACCGCTAAATCTCATCATGTCTTATCTATATAGACGCGATGCCTATCTCCTCTCCCAACGGCATCCCTGGTGATCTCGAAGACGTGAAAACGAATGACGAGCAACAGCTGTCCACCCCAAACGGCGTTTGCCATGACACTGACGTTCACATGGAAGATGTTGATGCCCAGCCATGTACCCCCGCTCAACAGTCTGACAATGCTCTCAGTGTCTCGTTTCCACCACGCTCCGGATCGCAGGCTGAGGATGAGGGTCATCAGCCACCTCCTGCCAAGCGGCCGAGGGTGCATTCAGACGCAGATAAGGCATCTTTAACTCAGAACGTAAGTGTTTTCCCGTCTCTTGTGTGCCGTTGCAGGCGTGCTAACGTCCTGCTCCTCCCCTTTCTGAAGTCCGCAACCCCACCTCCAGCCTCTGCTGCCCCTAGCCCTATGCCTCCCCTTAGTGCCACCATTGTCACTGCTTCTGTCCCTCCTCCATCCGCGCCACCTCCATCTGCAATAGCTTCCGGCCCCTCTACGTTCTCAGGTGCTCAGCTACGCTTTGCCCAGTCGACTATCCGGAGTTTAAAAAGACTCAAGGATGCAGCCCCTTTCATACGACCTGTCGACCCTGTCGCACTTAACGTTCCTGATTATTTCAATGTTATCAATACTCCAATGGATTTTTCCACCATTGAACGCAAGCTCGCAAGCTCGAATCCTCAAAAGCCCGATCCTAATACCGAAAATCCCCGTTACAATAATTCCGACGAGTTTATCGCTGATTTCTATCTGATTATCGAGAATAGCGAAAAATTCAATGGTGTGGACCACCCTGTTACAGCTATGGGCAAGCGTATCAAGACAATCTTTGATAAGCAAATGAAACAAATGCCCGCTCCAGCTCTTCCGCCCGAGGTAGGTGGGCGCTCTCTTGTTTTGATGATCACTGATTCAGCTATTGTAGGTGAAACCTCCTCCCCCTCCGAAAAAGGTTTCTTCACCTGTTCCTCCTCAACCCTCTGTTTCCCTGAAGCAGCAGAAGGTGCCTCCTGCACGACGGCTCTCAGCAACGGTTCCCGTTATTCGTCGGAATGAGAACGAGGCGGTTGGTCGGCCGAAGCGCGAAATTCACCCTCCTCCATCCAAGGACCTTCCTTACTCAGATGCCCCCAAAAAACAACGTAAAGGCAAACGAGTCAAGGATGATGGAACAGCAGAACAGCTCAAATTCTGTGGCAAGATTCTCTTAGACTTGCATAGAAAACAGTATCATTCATCTGCATATCCGTTTTATGAGCCTGTCGGTAGGTGTTCTGTTTTAGTTGATCATTTTCAATTCATTATTGGAACTTCATAGATTGGGTCAGGATGGGATTGCCATCGTATCCCAAGGTTGTTAAAAGGCCAATGGATCTCTCTACAATGCGTAAGAAACTTGATGGTGGCGAATATGCGAGTGCCAAGGATTTCTACAACGATTTCAAATTGATGATAAAAAATTGTCACGCTTTCAATCCCCAAGGGACTCCTGTCCAAATAGCTGGCGCAGAGCTCCAACGGCTTTTTGAGGACAAGTGGAAGAACTTGCCACCTCTGCATGAAGTCAGTGAAAGTGAGGATGGGGATGATAGTGAAGATGACGAGACCCGATCACGTGAATCGTATTGTCTTCGAGAAATAAATCTGTATACTCAATCTTATGATCTCAGGACAAATCACCGAAATTGAGCAACAAATAGAAACACTCCAAAGCCAATTAACTACGCTTAGGAGCAAGCCCGCGAAAAGAAGGAAGGAACGCCGCGACAAGGCACCTGTAGCTTCAACTTCCAAAGCTCCTTCAAAGCAGCCAAAATCTCAACATACGAAGAAGAAAAACAAGAAGCCCATCGCTGACGACGATGTATTGACTTTTGAGCAGAAGAAGGACTTGAGCGAGTCTATCAGCAAACTTGATGGTGCAAAACTTGAAAGAGTCATTCAGATCATACACGAGGGTGTTCCTGAAATTCGCGATGTGAGTATTCCTACTTATGTAGTATCGTTGTATGCCCTCAATTTGAATTTAACTGTCGTTATACTTATTATAGAGCACGGAAGAAATCGAGTTAGAAATTGACACACTTCCAGCGCCAGTTCTGATAAAACTCTACAACTTTGTGATCCGTCCCACGCGCACGCAGTCCACGAAGCGGAATCGTACGGGTAAGGGTACAGGTACTGGTGGGCTCAAACGGAAGAGCATGGATGAGGATGTGGAAGCTGAAAAGATTCGGCAGCTTGAGCAGCGTATGGCTTTGTTTGATCAACCACTGAACTCTGCACAAGCACCGGCAACGCGCAACGTTGAGAGTGATCACTCATCGGACTCGAGCGATTCGGACAGTTCGGGCAGTGATTCCGAGTAGAAAATATTCGATGTTCAGGGCTTGCTTGTGTCTTGTTGTTCTCCATTCTGTGTCTCGTGTCGGCGTCTATTGTGATTTGTGTATTCTCTTCTCTCATTCAAGAAATGGACTTTGTTGACACAGCTATCACCCTTGACTCGTCTTGGTATCTCTTCTAGTAGTATGCTTATCCCCCTTTCGTTCTTGGACCGCTGCACCTCTCCTATAACTGTTACCTTGTCATGGGACGGTGGGTGGCCAGTAACATCTGATCATAGGCTATCTCACGGCGTACATCCTTTTTTCTCTGGGATTGACCAATCAGTCCAATCCTAAACCATAGATAGTTCTTAATCGCCTTGTTGAACACAGACCCAATTTTGGATTTATGATAATGTGACATTTGAACCTTGCAGCACTTCATACACAAATCTCTTGGAGATGAGGAAACGGTAGTGGTGCACTATTGCGGACAATATGACAAGAATCAGACGGATCAAGTTACGGATCAAGTGTAAACATGGAACAGATGATCATTTGCTATTGCTACCGTTTTACCACCCAACTATCTGCGTTTGAGATTCTTAGATTGAAATTTTTGCCAGCCAGAACGCTCAAGTTCAACGGACGGAGTATCGGGTTTCATCAGTGATTGGGACGGGGTAGAAACAAGCACGACGTGTGGGTTTGATGAGGTAGAGTTAACAGCTCCAAGATCGGAAGATTGACGAAGCGGGGAATGCGGACCAGAGGAAGGACCCAGAGGGAGAGGTGTAGAAACTGGAGTTGCAGTTTTGGAGGAGATAGATGACCACCCACCTCTCGAACCTCCTATCGGTGGCTGGAGTTGTGGGAATTCAGATGAGGGTGGTAGCTCTGAAGTCGTCATCGGCATGACGGGAATAGTGGCGGGGGCAGGAGGAATTGTCATCAGACCCGAGGATTGAACGGTTGTAGCTGTGCCTGTGTCAAGGGATGTCCAGCCTCCTGTTCTAAATGAAGGTGTATGATAGGATGGTGGAAGATACGATTCTGAGGTGATCGTAGATGGTACAGACGTCGGGGCAGGGGCCCAACCAAATGAAGAGTTTGATTGTGGTGACGGTGGACGTTGAGAAAAGTGATCGTAGGAAGATGAACCGACAGTTGTCCAACCCGATTTCTTAAACCCAGGAACAGGAGCGGAGGGAGTAGAAGAGATGCTACTATTTGAGGGCCAATCTCCTTTCCTCTGAAGGGAGCCAGGGTCAACGTCCATTGTCGCTAACTCATCAGAAGCAGGTGTTGCAGGCGCCAATACAGGGGGTGCAGAACCCGTTTGCGGGCCTATAACTTTGGGCATCTTGATACCTGCAGCAGCAGCAATCTTGCGCAATTCACGTTCTTCACGTTTTCGTTCTTTTTCCTTTCGCTTGTCGATGTCTTCTTGGAGTTCAATCCGTGCATTGGCTTGCATATCTCTGAATCTTGCCTTGTGGTGATGCGCATAGGAGTTTGTATGTTCGTCATACTGCGCAACAGTTTGGAATTGCTTATCGCAGAGTGAACAGTAGAATGCACGGAGACTGTTTGTTATCTCATCCTGGACGGCTGTTCTGCGGGCTACTTGATCCTTATTATTTGATTTTTTGATCAAGTATATAGGTAATGAGAATAAAATGGGATATCTTGGCTGTGGATTTCTCACCTCACGAGCTGTACGTTGTTCTTCTGTTTCTTGGATTTGACGCTCAGAATCAAGTGTACGGCGCGTAGAAACGGCTTCCGCAACCATGGTACCTTCTTGTGTTGCTCTGCCTATTCCGAGGGTGTCTTGTTTAATTTCGAACGGAATAGGGTCAATACGACCTGGAGACGCAACTGTTTATGACAAATTGAGGGGGAATAGAAGAACACACCATCCCCAGAAAGACCCAGTGAATGTCCTTCAGACCAGCCCATCTTTGCTAACAGTGCAAAGCCTTTGTTTGAGGGCTTGATTTTGGTATCAACTGTGACGGGTTCCATTATTGGTTTTGATATGAACTCATCGTACTTGGAGGTAGTATATTCGTGATCAATATCCATGGCCTCGGTCGTTGGAGACGGTGAGCGAGAGACAAGAGACATGTCATCTTCGTCCTCCTGTCGCTTGCGCTGGGGATGGAAAGAGTGTGGAAGGAAGGGTAGTACAACACAGAAACAAAGGAGGAAATGAAATCAAGTAGAGTACCTTCAAGGTAGTAGATGACTCATCCTGCAGAGTCATTGAAATGGCATTGCAACGAGCTATTGAGCTCTCTGACATTAAGACTACTCAAAGAGTGGGGAAAAGCCAGGTCGCATTGCACGTGATCCACCCCGACGCGAAGCAGAGTCATAAATTATCGTATTGTTTCGTTCCATGAGTTCGGATACTTACTTTGTTGATGACTTCGACGATAAAGCTTTTGCGCAGATCGACGCCATAGAGACTGCTTACAACAACCAAGCCGCCTCACTGAATCCAGTGGCATCGAAGCATAATGCCTCTGTGCGAAAAGAGGACTCGTTTTACGACTTGTCCTTGGACTTAGATGACGAAGACTTCGACAAGTTGGATGTTATTGAGGAAAACTTTACTGGAAAGACACGTCCAATCGGTCTTACTCGACAAATGACGCTGTTCGGCGATGTGTTACCAAACAATACACAAAGAAACAGGGCACCCTCCAGTCAGACTCTCCAGCGAAAAATATTATCAACACCTCGGAAATCCAAGGAGAAGAAGACGAAGATCTGGGACCAGACGGCATTCGCAAAGAGCGGCAAGAAGAAGGGAAAGGGAAGATTATATGAAGAGGAAGAAGAAGAGGAGAAAGTCGAGTTTGAGCAGTTTCCTGCACCATTCATACCTCCTGGTTAGTCTGTTGTCACATTTTGAGTGCTAATTATGCTCAACTAGTTCCGTAGATGAGTAAGTCCAGTCTGTTGTCGAACAGCCTTCCCAGAGCTGATCTCTCCTGTGGTTACAATCTAGGCCAGTAAGTAGCTAGTTCTGGGACAATCATGAACTAAAGACTCGTTAGCCTCCACCGATGAAGCTAGAACCTGACTTACTTGAAACAAAGCATTGGTTTTATCCTCTCAACAAACCTAAGCGTGACTATCAATATAATATCGTGAAGAACTCTTTATTTGAGAACACCATCATTTCAGTGCCGACAGGCTTGGGGAAAACATTTATTGCAGGGGTAATTATGTTAAATTGTCCGTCTTTCAGAAGCTTGAGACGCAGTAAATGCTGATTTGCACTACGAAGACTACAGATGGTTCCCGGAGGGGAAAGTAGTTTTTGTAGCACCTACAAAGCCACTAGTGAGTCAACAGATCGAAGCCTCACATGATGCTTGTGGCATCCCTGGCACCGATGCAACTGAAATGACCGGTGAGATCGCCAAGTCCAAGCGGGAACGACTAGTGAATATTCTTCTCTTCCCGTCGCCAGGTTATCGCTTACTTTCGGTTGTAGTGGCGAGAGAAAAGAGTTTTCTACATGACTCCCCAGACTTTCATGAATGACCTTACTACACAAAGTTGTGATGTCATGGATATCATTCTTCTCGTAGTTGGTGGGAAAACTTGATTTTGCCTGATCACTCTGGTCTTAGATCTTTACAGATGAAGCACATAAAGCTACAGGGGACTATGCATACAATCAGATTGTTCGTTGGATGATGGCGAAGAATCCTCACTTTCGACTTATTGCACTAACAGCTACACCAGGTAGCAATCCTGCAGCAGTTCAAAACCTCATCGATGGATTGCATATCAGTCATATCGAGATTCGAGATGAGAATAGCATTGACCTTCGACCATATCTTTACGAGAAGGTCTGCAACCTTTCACTCGTTTATAAAATTTGGAGTCACAAGTCCACATAGAAAATACACTCGCACTGCATCAGGATGTCTCGGGAGATTGTCCTCCTCAGAGATTCCCTTGAAAAACTTATGGATGTGAGCTTGATTATTTTTCTTGACGTCTCTCGTTTGACCCCTCAGTCCAGACATATCTCAAACCACTTAGGTCTAGGGGGATTATGTGGCCTGAACAGCAGGCGATTAAACTTCATCCATACACAGCCCGTGCTAAGATACGTGAGCTAAGACGTGATCAGCGGGGTTACATTGGACAACTGGGAATGTTGGGTAATCTAGCGCAAGTAATGGGATATCTGGTGAGTTTTCTTCTTCCCCTCCCAAACGAGAAGAATTCTAGTTCTATTTTTTGGATTTACATCAGTTGGAAGGCACCATTGGCATGGCTTACTCCTATCTCAAAGAAATATGTACAAAAGATGATGCCCCCAAGAACCAACAAGCACAGAACAAGAAGCTGCAAGAGAGCGAGTTGTTTAAGAAGGTTGTTTCCACTTTTGAGGCGTGTAAGGCAACACATAATGGCTCTTTTCCACGACATCCCAAACTGAACATGGCAATTAAACTCCTGGTCAACTACTTTGGATCTGATAGCGATGTTGATAGCAATGGTGGTAGCGATGGTGGTAGTGATGATGAGAGCGTCAAAGGCAACCTCAACAAACCCAAAGCCATGGTATTCGTCACTCATCGTGAAGCTGTCAATGAGCTGGTGGAAGCCCTTGGTACAGAGGGCCCAAAAATCCGTCCATCGGTGTTTATTGGACAAGGAATGAACAAACATGGGAAGAAGGGGCAATCACAAAAGGAGCAACTCGAAGTATAACTCCACTGGATTTTCATATACATTCTGACGGTTGAATCTGGTACAGGTTGTCCAGAAATTCCAGCGCGGAGAATTCAACGTACTTGTGGCAACCTGTATCGGTGAAGAAGGATTAGATATTGGAGAAGTCGACCTAATTATCTGTTACGATGCTCAGAAGACACCGATTCGCATGGTAGGTTCGGCATACAGCATTACAAAGGCAGATTTTGAACAGGCTCTCAGCTCCAACGTTTCGGCCGCACCGGACGAAAGCGTGCTGGCTGTGTTCATTTACTTCTTTCTGAAGATAGAGAAGAGTTCAACCTCGACAAGGCACAAGCCTCTTATCGGGAAGTGCAGAAAACCATCTATCGCTCACACAACCTAGAATTCTATGGCGACGTTGAACGTCTACTCCCTAATCACATCAAACCAGTACCATTAGAGAAGATAATGGAAATCAAGCCCTATATCCGCGAAGAACGAGGTAGAGGCAAGTGTTCACCCAAACGTGCCACTGGCACCAAACGCAAACGCAACGACGATATGATGAGGAATATACCTTCGGGAGCGAGTGCAGGTTTTATAAGTGTTGCGGAACTTATTATGAAGGGGTCTAAAAAAAGGAAAGTGTTGGATAATAAGACACTGGAAGAGGAGGGTGAGGATGATGACTTGGATAAGGAACTTGAGGCTGGTCTTAATCGTGGGTTTGGAGTAAGACGGACGCAGTCATTGGTTTCTACAGTTGTACAATCTAACCACCCGGACGAGGAGAATCTTGAGAAACTTAGGGGGAAAGGGAAGTTGAAGAGAGCAGCTACTCAAAGCACAACAAAAACTAGGGTCAAAAGCAAACCGAAAAGAGACAAAGGAGATGAAGATAAGGAGTCGGAAGAAGAAAGAAGAAAGAAAACAAAGAGGAAAACAAAGAGAGATACTAAATCAAAATTTAAAGGGTCATCATTAACGCTCTCACAGCAAGGCAGGGACGATTCGATCGATCGAGAACTCGACGAGGGAATACCTACAATGCTCAAGGAGAGGATACCATTTTCACCTTCCCGGTCGTCTCCGCGTTGCTCTACACCGAACCATGTCAAGAAGAGCTCTTTGAAGGATGATGAAACGACAGACTTGTCTGACGTGGACATGGAGCGGGAGCAATCGGAAGTTCCTTGTGAGCTTGGAAAGAATTGAGGAAAATTGCATATCCACTGACTATCTTCAGTCACCCAAGCAGGCTCACGCTTGGAAGGCTTGCAAGCAAAAGTATCTGACTATAGCATGGCTTGGCTAATTGAAGATGATGACGATCCCGACATTGTCATATTGTCCTCGTCACCTGTCGTAATCAAGAACGATGGAGCCGATAAGAATATCAGAGTCACTGATTTCAAGCTCACGAATAAGCGAAGTTCAGGTGAGCAGCTGAAAAAAATCAATAAACATTAAGTCATATACATCGGTCCCTGCCAGAGAAATCCCAAACTCAAACTTCGAATACTGACGTGCTCGAATTATTGTCAGAGCTTGATTCCAGACATTCCTCCCCCATGACAAGTCCTAAATCCAGCAGTGAAGCTATACCTTCATTTTCCTCCATGCGGAGTTCAATACGTCCTCAAGCTTCTTCAAAATCACCGATATATGAAAACACCCAGCCGCCACGGCAAATCGGTCGATTAGCACGCAACCGCCACCTGCTCTTCGATGAATCCTCGTCTGATGCAGAAGATCTACCTTCACCTTCGCAACGCCGATTACGTCGTAAAAACGATTCACATGAGTCAGAATCCCAACAGAAGAAGAAAAGGAAGGCAGAGAACAAATCTAAAACCCTGACGAAGAGAAAGCATAACCCTTTGTTGGATTATTCAGCTGAGCATTCTGGCGAAGAAGTCAGCGCTGGATCATCGAGCGACAATGACACTGAGAGTGAATCAGACCGTCTCTTCATCAAGGATTCACCAATGACGCAAGCATCACCTTCGTATGATCAGACATTAGCATATCGAAAAGGGTTGATGACGCAAGCTCCAGGCAGCGCTGGACCCGTATTCGCACAAGGTCCAACGAGAAAGGGACTATTTGGAAGGATGCAGCCAAGAGTGAGAAGGAGGGTGATCGATAGCTCACCTCCAGCGGATGATGACTATGAATTTGGAAGCTTTGTAGTAGACAACGATGCAGAGATTTCTTACTTGACTCAAGCTGATGATTCTTTTTGATTTATTGGATTGTCCCCTTAAAACGACCGCCTACTGTCTCTCATACGTAACACTTACAATATCCAGATTGTTAGTTCTTCTAATCGAAACGAAATGTTATGCTATCTCGTCATATTAACCTGCCGGCGAACATAGACATCTTTCACGGCGGAGGTTTTGGCTTTGTCATCAGTATGCAAGACCCAACCCGCAGCCTTCTTCTCTTCAGCTAGCTGACGGATAACGGACAGAAAATCCTCGACTGCTTCCTCCGAGGTCTGGATGTGGACCACTAAACGCGAGCCACCAAGAACCAGCGGATCTGGGAGAGCACCAGCACGCTCAGCAATCTCATCAAAATTCAAACCAAGTGGAGTAGGATCATAGAAGAGCTGAATGCGGTTCCGTCAGATTGCAGCAGCTCCTAGCAGAAAAACACTTACCATGCATGTTTCCGCCCGGCTCAAGATGATCGCACCAATGTCCTCGAGGCCGGCCTCGAGTCTCTTCGCAAGCGCATGGACACGGGGAAGTTGAGGGAAATTGTGCGTGAGTGCAAAAGCCGCAGAAGCGGCCAGGATACCTGTCTGCCTCATACCACCACCCAAAATCTTCCTGAACCGACGTGCTTTGGTGATGAACTCTTTGGTGCCAACCAAACACGAGCCAATGGGAGCACCTGAAGCCATTGACATATTGTTCAGGATCCGAACGACACGGCCTGCAATGGATCGAATATACTGACCTAAACCCTTGCTAAAGCAGACGCTAATTGAATCAAACGGCTCGCAGAGGTCCTTGATACTCTTCCTGGTCTCAATTGCTACATGCCAGATACGAGCACCATCCAAGTGGGTTTTCATACCCAGGGAGTGTGCATAATTGCAAATCTTGATGATCTCATCCTGAGGGAAAATAGTCCCGTTAAGGGTATTCTCCAGCGCGATAACCTGGGACGGCGCTCTGCATATGATCAAAGGAACCCTTTATATAGAATTCTGCAAGAAATATGAGTGACTCACAAATGGACATCGTTACCCTGAACAACGTTCTCCTGGATCTCCTCCAAGGTCAAGTGATGTTCTGAGAGATTTATCAGCCGAACTGCCTGAATCAATCGTGAGAGAAGATTCACTTACTGTTTGTAGGAGATACGGGAATGACTTGGGCGTTGGAGTGGAAAGCGGCTCCACCTGCCTCATACCTTCAGAATTATATTGTAAGTAAGGGTCAAGAGATTGATAGTAATCCTGCGAACTTGAATATATGAGCCCGTTTATCACAGACAATAGAATAGGGCGGTTGGATGAGATGTGTCCTCAAAGCAATCTGATTTGATTGAGTTCCAGATGGCATGAACAAAGCAGCCTCCTTCCCAATAAGACATGCGATGTGGTTTTCTAATGCTCTGGAGAGACTGTATCCATAGTCAGATCCTCCACGGTGATAATAAACCTACGCTGTCGACGGCTCAAAGTAAACGTCGTCACCCAACGTTGCATTTGCTGCGTAGACAAACATTTCTTCCATGGGAGCTAGAAAGAGACATTAATGTTAAATACCAGTGGTCGGATATGACTGAAGAGAGCAATACCAGTCACAGTATCAGCTGAAGTCCAAGCTTAAGCCATGAAACGACAGGGACTCAGGGAGCACATACAGATAAAAGTCCTGGTGATCTCCTTTCGCTTGGAAGCATTGTCGATGCCGTGAGCTTGAGAGAGGATATCTACTTTGACCTCGTCTATAATTTGCTGAAGGGCTTCAGTCGACATTGCTCTTCTTGGATATGACCAACGTTAGGAAGAACCTGGTCCGGAAATGATTCGCAAGTATGGCTTTTCCATATGTCCATAGCCACATGATTGTTTCCCTTTTTGCCATTCACACTGAACAAACGACTTGGCTTACATAACGATAAAAGGATCATGACCTTCTTATACCCTATTCTTGCTTTTTCTCCCTTCTCTTTTCTCACTTCTGTTTTCACCACTATTAATGGGAAACGTATGCTTTGCATCATCTCATTGTCCTGCATCTGACCGTCGCACGTATATGTAGGGGGCAAAGGCTGCGCAAAAACGTGATCGCAATCAATCAAAGGCCGAACCAACAGGAGCCAAGAGCCAAAAGAAAGTCAACGAAGCTGCGAGATCTATTGTCTGTACAATCTGCAGGTCATCGTTCGTAAGTCATCCTACAAAAAAATTACTCTTTCTACTCCATTGTGTTGATCCCTACTTGAGCTTGTCACAACTCGCGCTCCTGCGTAAGGTCACCTGTTTTACTGACAGCATGCTATTCATTTTTCTTTCAGATTGGCAGAACACTCGCAGAATAAGCACGGTAAAGCAATGGTGGACTGCTTCCCCAATTATGGAAAATAAGCTATGCCGGGGGGTGGTACTTGTCGTCATCTAGCTCAGACATTTCAACGCGGATCATATTTTCCATGACGACCCAATAGATTGGTGATCTCCTGGTTATTCCTGTGCCAAGCTAGCCTCTTGAGCCATCGTCTGTTGAACCTCTGCTATGCTGGATTCCAAGTCACTCGTTACTATCTATAGGTTCACCGAATGCATCACCCCAACTTCGTAACGCAAAGACCTTGGCTTTGATCTTCTGTAGATCTTCCTTCGTCGATTAGGTGTGTGCTGATGTTGCGCAGGTGATGCTCATGCTCACCCTCAGCACACTGAATTAAATGACTATTCGAAAGATACTTTCTAGTAGGTAGATCAATGTGTGCTCACCTTAATCTACGCTTTACGATGATTTAGGGCTATAGAAAACGGAAATCCTCTACAGGCAGGAAAAATCTTCACTTCGGGGTTCACGAAGTCCTGAGCTTATTGGGTTTTCAACTTGGGTTCCGACAACCCTGTGCTATTTTTGCTCCGTCATCATCCTGTATCTTTAAGTTACTCATCAATTCTCAACTCGCGACAAGCTCAGCACACTATTTTAAGTCAAGGTTTTCGTCGCTTTCTACTATCTAAAGAGTTATCAGACCCTCTGCTTCTTCCCGACGGATCCGCCACGCACGTTGATATTGGTGTGTCCTTTACGTCCTTCGTTAGTTAAATATCTGGGTTCAGGGTTGGCCAACCTGCCTAAAGTCCTTCACCACCAACAATATCGTCCAATGGGAATTTCGCTCAGCTCACGCCAATAACTCACTGTGATTACTCCGAGGCACCTCAAAAGATCAATAATTTTTGGCGCATGCCCACCTTCTGTCCCGGTATCTTTACCAGTCATTGTCAAAGAATCTTTTTCATCTCTGCTGGAGCTGCCTTCTGACCAAATTACGGCTAATTTGCAACTGGGTACTCCTGTGATCTCAGGTTGATATGATCTAGATTTCGCGTTTTGCAATGGTGCATCGCAACCTAAACAGAGTTTCAACGCAATTTACTAGAAGGTCGCGTTAAATAATAATCTAAGTCCTGCTGTTCTTGGGCTCCATCCGGACCAGATAAATTCTAGAGGAACCATAGGAGCTCTTCGGCCAGCTTTTCCTCTCATCTACCCTCTACTGGCTATAGTTCAACTTGAAGCTCAGTACGTCGCCGATCTGTATCCTTCTCATACCCGGTTTGTTCTTGAGTCAAGAAAGACAGAATGTCTGCACTTGATAACAACCCCATTGTTGATGTACCCAGGGTGGCCCAAACTCCTTCAGTCGCCATTGGACTCTACACTGCTTCCTCTTCATCAGAGTCTACTTCCTTGACCTCGCCACATGCGCCTGGAAACACCGACCCCACAACCTTGCTTCGTCATAATCAGGAGCCACCTAATCTCCAAATGCACATTCCTCTCTCGCCGACGTTGAGTATGCCCGCTACAGCACTTAATAGCTATGCATCTTCTGCCATCTCTGATAGCGTCGGACAAGGCTATCTCTCCTTTCATTCACTAAAGTGGCGTCTTTCAAGTGGTTACTTTGCGTGTTTTCTCGTTGGCTGGGCCGACGGAGGTATGTTCTATATCGTCACTGTGACAGACAAGAGTTCAATTCTCAAAACTGCTCTGTAGTTACCGGAACCGTCATGCCTTGTGAGCGATGCTTCCATTCTATACTGTGTGAGCCTGACTCACGGGCTCCACAGATCTTGACGCCGAGTTTCATCTGACTACCATGACTTCTTCATTGCTTTGGGTAGGAACGGCATGTGGGTAAGCGGAAGCAGTCAGCTGGTTGCCCCGGTTTCTGCTGATTCATTGTCAGATTCTTTATTGGAACGCTCCTCATTGAAGTTATCTTGAGATGGCTGGGGCGCTTCAGCCTTGAACGTTCAAAGAAGAGGATCATGCCCCAGAGTTGGATCATCTTGGACGAGAGATCATCTTTTGGCTATTCATCCACTCAAGCACGTCACTCTGCGCTGTTCGTCGCGAGCGTTGTGCATACGCTCTATTTCGTTATGATGGGTTCCCAAGGTGGTTTTCCTGTGATGTTTGTGGCATACGCCTTGGCGGCTTTTGCTCGTGCTATATTATCCGGTAAGATCATTGCTCTATCGAGTTCATATTAAGTATGCTAACGACAGGAACTTATCCAGCCTTACTGTAAGTAGATTTTGACCTGGTCATCGAATGTAATGGTCTAGATTGCCTTCAGGAATGCATACTTTGCTTCTGGCCCGAAATACGCGCTTGGTTTTGCATATGGAATCGCCAGTGAGTATCCTTATTGACTCCTCATCCTCAGAGATTATAATGTAGATTAGGTTTGGGAAGTTTTGCCTCACCTCTCGTCTGTCAAGCTGTCGTTGCAACTGGCATACCTTGGTTTCATTTTTACTATGGATCATTAGTTCTGTCTGCAATTAATATCGTGCTGCTGGTGTTAACTTACAAGCCCAGTTTGGCGGAATTCACCAGAGATTATCACAAGTCGTTGTACGAGACAACGCCGGAACCGATCGCCGTAGACAATGGTGCCCAAATCAGAGATCCGAACACCGAAAAGATCTCAGCATCTATCGTAAACCCGACTTCCTCGCTCTTGAGGTCGAACCGGCAGGATGGAAAACAAAGCAGTAAGTATATTTCTTAATCCATAAGCGCATTCAATGTTCATGGCTCTTCTGTCTGGTGATTCCTTTAGCACTGAAACAGGCGTTCTGCATGCCTTATCAATGGGCGCTATCTATTTTTGCCTTACTTTATTGTGGAAGGTGAGATTCATGCCCCAGCCCTTTTGATTTGCCTAACGTGATATTTTCTCTCAGTGAGACTGCCACTCAGGGTTTCGTATGTCTACGTGCACCTTGAAGGCAGAGGATGCTGATGATTTCCAATCAAGATGGTCACGTATCTGCTTGGAACAAGAGTAAGCCCAAAAACATTTTCCCCTTCCTCATAGGAACTTACAGATCTGTGAAAGTATGCACATCCAAAATCGGTCGGATATGTTACCTCAGGGTTTTGGGCCGGTATAACCCTGGGACGCTTTGTATGGGGATATAGGAATGGATTGTGAGCTCATCGGTATCATTGTTATACCATTCATCATCTGCTTTTAGCCTCACCTTCACGCAGCGCAAGCATATCCTTCATTCCTGCATGTAAGTCATTGGTTCCTTCATTCCTCCAGCGATCTGATGATCACCTCTAGTGGTATGTAACTGAGTCTGTCCATAAACATTATGGCTGATCATCGAATCATCAGTGCTTGGATTGGTTTTACAAGTCCTTGTTTGGATGGTGAAATCGAACGTACAAAACTCTGTTGCTACGGCGTTCATCGGACTCTTTTATGGACCCATATTCCCTGGTGTCTTGGGGATGGCGAATGATGTCCTACCAGGAGAAGTGCATATGGTTGCAATGGCTTTGATGTGAGTACTGTTTTCTATTTTCTCAGGCACTTTGATCCAAATCGTTTTTAGCAATGCATTTGCCAGCCTTGGTGGAGGTACGCTTGATAGATGTTTGGTTCGTTTCCAAGAGCTGAGCTTGCCTCTTTCTAGCTGTCTTTCCTGTAGTAACTGGGACGGTTCTTAACCTCAAAGGAGCCTCTGCATTAACCTTTATCACTGTACCCCTCGCAGCCTCTATGGTTGTATTGTGGGGACTTTTCCCGTCTCACACTCCAATCAGGGACTCATCTGTTTGACGACACATTCTTCTCTCAAACAGCAACTTTAAACGCAATATCTGTTTGCGGACTGATTCAACGGTCGAACCGGACAGAAAGATAGACTTGACTCAATAGACATCCCCAGACATAGAAAATTATATGTTCAAATCAACTCTGACATCAGAAATGTTAGTTCAGTCAATAAGGCGACATCTAAAAGCTATTAAGATTTTTGTGAATGCTGTATCTTGTGTTTTAAATGCGTGCAATGTAGTTTTGCCTTGAAAGGAATAGCCGAACCTCTATCAGCTTCCGACTCTGCAAACTGTCCTCAAAAAACACTGAATCCACTAGCACCACCACCAGGATTCGCATTGGCCTGTGCTCTGGCTTGAAGTTTATCCTGGACTTTTTTCTGCGTTTCGCTGAATTTGATCACACAGCGGTCGATGCAGACACTCTCGCCCTTATTGAGGTCACCTTCTGCATATCTTGTGCCAATGCATTTATTGTGACATGACCTGTATCCAAGCTGTGAGATAATTCTATCTTCCTCCCGATGCTTCGACCCACAGGACCATACGATTGAAAAAGTCGGTGTAAGTGTCCAATCTGTAGAAAATTGAGTCCACGCGTAAGATTTACTAAACCACCAGGCATACTCTGTGATGGCAATGTCAATTTTATCAGAATTTACACCACCTGCAGGCGTAGAGCTGCGTCCAGAACCAAGAAACGACATTGTGACAGAGCAAAAGGCAAGTGGAGGTAATGAGAGGTTCAAGTCACGTTTACTTTTTGATTACCGAAAAAGTTTTGCAGAAAACCTGACATTCTTTCAGAAAAAAATCCAGTCGGACTAGCTGGTCTAATGTTTCCGGAAAAACGAAGGGAAACAACACTTGCTGTGCACCGGTGCCGCTTTGTCGATTATGCCCCGTCTGCAATTACAGCGCTCGCGTTTCCTCCGCTACCACTCCCATCGCTGAGGCGGAAAGCGAAAAAAATATCAGGGGGACAGCGCCTGCGGTATGGGACTTTGGCAGTTGGCCATGCTAATGGAAATATTGACCTTTGCGAGTGGTCTGGCTCTGAGCAGAGTTTGCAATGCCGACAAGCTTGGGTTGTAAGGAAAGTGGGTGACAATGTTCCACTCCCCTTCGCCAATATTGATTGTGTAGACAATGCCAGGGCCTTACCCTTCCAAAGTCGACTCGCTGGCGTTCGTCATCCGCTATCCCAATGACATTGACAGTGAAAACGTTCCTTCAATATCAGACCTACGACTATTTAGTTCGGGGGGAGGAAGCGAACTGCTGGAGTGGGATATAGAGAAATCCTTCGTCAGGGTAGGCAAGCACATCTCCCCCATATTTTCCTTGAATTCATGCAGTCTCTAGCGGACAATCAGTTCTCAGGGCGGTGCGATCTGGTGTGTAGCTGCAAACCCCGCATCCACATATCTTGCACTGGGCTGCGAGGACGGCACAGTTCGCCTACTGTCGATCACCAATGACACACTCGAACACTACCGTCGCTTTGATCGGGTGAAATGCCGGATGCTAAGCATCGCATGGGGACCACCGATCCCTCAATTAAAAATACAATCACGAATGAATGAAGACAGTGATTCTGATGATGATGATGATGACTGGCGAGACTCTTGGCTTGTAACAGGTTGTTCGGACAGTAGTCTCAGAAGATGGGACATCAAAACTGGCCGAACTCTTGAACGAATGGCGGTGGACAAAATTCGAGGGGAAAGAACATTGGTGTGGACAGTCAGTGTCTTGGGGTAGCTAGCAACGTTGCTCTTTCTCAGTCTGAATGTTGAACTGACCATACTGAGTACAGTGACGGCACTATCGTTTCGGGAGACTCCCTTGGACGCGTCAAGTTCTGGGATTCGCGGACATACACTCAATTACACTCTTTCCAAGCACACGGAGCCGACGTCCTTACTCTCTCAGTCAGTCCCGAGGGAAAAGCCGTCTTTTCCTCTGGTGTTGACCAAAAAACAGTCCAGTTTTCTCTCATCAAGACTAAGAACACGACAACGGACTTACAATGGATACAAGCACATTCACGGCGTATGCACTCACATGATGTCCGCGCACTCAGTTCTTGGCCTCCGTACACTCCCCTACCCTCAAATTATAGACGTACATTCTTCTCTGAAATTGTCCCTATCCTTGTTTCCGGTGGCCTTGATATGTCTGTGGTGCTCAGCCCGGCCGGACTTTCTGAAAGTACATTGAAAAAATCCATTAACCCTTTGTCCACGAGTGTCCAATCTACTTTTGGTGACGCCTACCATCGCAGGCTAGCGTATATTTCCGGAAGTGCGATTCGAATATCGAGAAATAGGAGGCTGGTGCTGTGTCTAAGGGAGAATGGGTTGAGCGTCTGGAGAATCTTGAAGAAGCCTCAGGAAGAGACAGCTGACAATGTTCAAGAGTATGACATTGAACCCTGGAATGGTGGTTGGGAGAAGGTATTGGAAATGGATCTCACTGTGGTCAGCAACCTCATTGCAGGAGATATTTCTGAAGATGGAAGGTGGCTTACTGTATCGGACATATACGAGGTGAAATTGTTCTGGTTGCATACAGACGTGTGTTCCGTTACACTCTTCTCTGCATGATACAATTGACCTGACGAGGGTTTCCAGGTCGGGGGACAGGTTTCCGTGAAACGGTTCAAGGAGTTCCCTGCTTTGGTCCGTTCCAGTATCCCTAATCTAGCTTCGGATACAAGTGCCGGTGCTGTTGCACTCTGCTTCTCACCAGACTCGTCGAAACTGGTCCTTTCTACTGCTCAAACGTCATATATCCTCATCTTCGACCTTGGTTCGGACAAGCCTCGGTTGCTGAGACGATTTGAGCATCACAGGCTGAAGGAGACTGTCGTTGGAAACCGCGTTGTCAAATCTCTCAGACAGCAGAAGCAACCAAATGGAACGTTGACGAACGGTAAACATGCTTCCGAGGGAGTAGAGGACGTGGAGATGGGCGACGTCGAAGATGAGATCCACAGTCAAAGGTCCTCGGAACAGCCTGAGAGTGATGGTGACAGCGACGACGACAAAAATCCTATTGCGGATACCATACCCAGTGTGCTCCGAATTACCATCAGTCCGGACGGTCAGTGGTTAGCAACATCCGATGACCAACGGCGTACGCACATCTTCAATCTAGATTCAATTTCTGTACGTGTTGCTCCTTTGTCACGGGCATCCTAAACTGACAACGTGAGCTTACAGCATCATGGCCTCTTGCCTTCGTTCCCTCTACCCGTCCAATGCTTTGCGTTCTCGCCGATGAATCCCAATGTTCTCCTTCTTGCCTTTCCCGACAACACATTACAAGTATATGACGTCGAGGTACGCCAGTTTCCAACATGGAGCAAAGACCTCTCTCTGGCATCGCCTTTTCCTTCACGAATTGCAAAACATTTGTCCAGTTTACATGATCCGATACTCGGTATCAGCTTCCCTCCTCTGTCAATTCCTCCAAATGCAATGGATATGGATACTGAGAAAGGCGACTCGCAAAAAAAAGATAGAGGCTATGCTGTGTTGTGGGGTTCTAGTTGGTTGTTGAAACTGCCACTGTCGATTTGCGATGGCTCGAAAACGAGTAAGAAACGGCGTCGTGTACAGGCGCAACGACAGTTGCAGGACCGATATGATGATGTTCAAGGCACTGCAGGCGAGGAGAGCTTGACAACTATTTCGACCAAGTTGATCACACGTTACCGGCCCATTCTTCATTTGGATTTTCTCAGTGATGACGAGCTTGCGGTGGTGGAACGACCCCTGGTAGATGTACTTAATACATTACCACCTGCGTATTTCAAGCACAAATATGGGACATAATCATTCGAGTTTAGATTAAGGTTTTCTATTGTTTCTAGAAAAAATTATATCACTCAAGCACAATATTTTTTGAAAAATACTAAGCTGCAACCTGGAGCTGTAGAATATGGCAGATATGGACAATGTGTCGACTGCAACATGTACATAAAATCTATCAAACACCAAGAGGCAATCAGGGTTGGACGCACTGAATTCTGAGAGCTGAAATTCCATTCTTGCCTTGCTTCCTCCTTGCAGAGAATGAGTGGGTATTTTTCTATTGCTTTTCAACTAGAGACTTGCTGCGAGTTGAGCACCGACAAGTACAGTGTCCATAGGACACCACACCCTTGAGAGAAGGGAACTCGGAACGCGAGGGGCATGTAACGAAAGTTGACGAGCTACCGGAAAAGAGAGGTAAGCAACTTATAGTTGACGCAGATCGATGGGTCCGTGCGCACTTGTGCCAAAGGCCAAATTTTCCAGTTTGTGATGAGAGCAGTGCCATATATGTCCCTAAACTTATCCATGACTTGAGATGTTGAGCGACCTTCTGTTGTGCCCATGAAACCAATAAAGTAGCAGAGCTGTAGTAGAACCATGAGAGGTGACGATGCGGATGGCATGGCACTTACACCGAGAGGGGCCCTGAAGACGCGTTTTGAATGAGTGATCAGCCAAGGTAGAAAGACGAACGTACATGAAGAGTTGGTCATATGCGACACGCTTGCCTAGAGCCCCCAGATTTATTTTCTTGGCATGTCTAAGCGGAAAACGAGCTTCGAGGAATGTGTTCCATCGACCCATCACAGGACCTGGAATACAAGAATGAGCGGGCAGGGCCTTAGTGGCCGCCGATCAAGTGCATACTAATTGTAAAGCCAAAGAAGAAGAACCGAGCAGTACGTGCATAGTCATATGAACGAGATGACTCATGCTCTTTCCTCGTCTACAACAAGGTGAGTCTTGTGGTACAGTGATACAAAGGAGACTGACCAGAATCTGGGATAGTTGAGCTACAAAGTCGCCGAGAGCATTGAACGTTCCGCCGGTGAGTGCCAGAGTGACATTTGGACGGGTCTGGAAGGCGTACTGGTATGCACGGGCGATGGAGAGCGTGGCCATACGATGTGGTCACTAATGAGAAGATTGACTGCAATGTTGAGCTCCTACAAGACAAACACATACCTCAGCTCAGTGTGACAAATGTCGATGCCTTGCAAGACATACCTCAGTTGACAAACATGACAAGCTTTTTTCAATCTGAATCTTTTGTATCCACGTGACCGTCTGTCGTCATGAATCTATTCTTAGCTGGGTAGATAAGGGCACCTGCTTTCACGTCAGCCTCAACACATCTTTTGACTATTTACACTATTCTACTTATTCTCAATAATGCGTTCTCTTCCACCTTTCGTCCTTCTCACACTGGCGCTACCTGCTCTTGCATCCCCAGTTCGGCGCCACACAATTCCCAGTGTCAGCACTACCAATTCAGACAACGCGTACTCTGGGGCAGCTGGCATGGCTCAAGGAGGTTCAATCAAGGGCTCCGGTGCTGATGGTCTGCTGGGACTCTTAATGGGAGACACTGATCTCATTAATATCGGCTCGAGTAGGCATACACCCAGACATGACGGATTTCGACTGATGATTTTGCAGAGAACGCCGGCGCAGGTGGGAGTGCTGATTCTGGCCTGGCAGCCATTGGCGACGGCATTAGCAAGGGTCACGCTGTTTCACACGGGAGCTCAGGCCTGGAAAACTCTGCCAATTCGTATAGCGGCCAGGGCGGAAATGCGAACGGAGGGGACGTCGAACACTCTGGCGGGTTAGTGAACCTCGACTCGTGTAAGTTGAATTGTTTCATTCAATCAGATCCTGACCTCACTATGACCAAGTAAATGCAGGAGCTGGTGGTTCGGCTACCAGTGGCAGTAGTGGTCCGCACATCTTATTGTAATGCATATACCTGTACAATGTCTATATCCTGAGCATCATAATTATAAGAGACGAAGTTTGCCTGTCACTTGATTGACCAGCGGAACAGGAGCAGGGCCGATGGCCACAACTGTGCGTGTTCCTGCCTCCACCTGAGTGTGTCCTCTAAACCACGCCGTCAGCAATCTCCAGACAAAAGCGCTCAGCGACTCACGCGTCGTGGATAGACCGCGCACAGAGATTCAGGCTCCTTGCAATAGCCTCCAGCTCAACAAGCTCATTCTCCGAAGACGCTCTCAATGCAATCTTCGCCTGTCTGGAAATAAATCAAGTCTGCAGAATTACCACATTGAGACCCCACCTACCCAGTACGCTCCCAGTGTGACACGAGCTGAGCTCTTATTTAGAAGATTGGTTTGCATACTACATGGGCTAACGCACCTTTGGATTCTTCTCCACGAGTGCCTTGTAGCAAGCAAGCGTCGCATGTCTGTGGAGGAATAAGATAACACCAGCACCCCGGCTTCATGGCCGCTTACCCACACCTGCCCTTTGTTTCCAAACAAAAGTCTCATTCTATGCAAAGAAGGTCACGTACTGTGCTGCTATTTTTCCAGGAGTCATCCCAAGGTCTGTTCGCACCACAAGGACCTTGAAAATCATCCACCGTCATATATTTCGGGTAAAGATCAAAACACACCATTTTGCAAGGCTCTAGAAGACCTGCTTTAATGGCAGCCAGGTCACCATCAGCAAGACTTTCATCTTCATCCTCAATATCGGCTTTCTCAATAGAAAGAGATTTCATGGATTCTTTTCCCTCCCCTTTCCCATTACTCGCACAACAGAACTTGCCAAACCCATAACCTACCAACAGAGAGATAACAGAAACTGCAGCGAGGACACCACCTGAATGCAGATATTAGCGGTGTTGTCGAGGAAGTGGAGACAATGGGTGGGGAGACCTTGAGAAGGGAGTCGGATATCTAGATGTGACATTTTATTCGTGAGGTGATCCAATAAGAAGATCGAATAGCTTGTTTACATTTGCTTATCATCAGTGCTGAATCTCGGTAAGGGCCGAAAAACAAGATTTTTCTTGACTGTATCTGGCCCTCGAGCCCTCTCTAGTTCATTTCCCTACACCAGTTCCCCGGTTGTCCACAAGGGCTTTTTCGTCCTGCAGCTTTACAATCAATCAGGGCTTTCGAAAGCAGTTTTCTTCAATTCAAGCCATGGCCAGATCAACCTCTAGAAAGAAGAGCAAGTTAGAGTTGAACGAGTCAAAGATGAACGGCTCTTCATCCTCTTCAATCAAGAGGTCAACAGACAAGACAACGTCTTCACCGATTCAAGAGGCTTCTTCAACTGAAGCGGAGAATGCACCACCTGTAGTTCAGTCTACTTCAGCAACAGAACCACCTAGTGTTTCTGCCTCTGCTTCTAGCTCCAAACAGTTACCTTTCTCATCATACGACTTTTCGTCGCAAACGCAAGAAGCTCTTGCGGAAATGGGGTTCAAGACGATGACCCCCATTCAGGCAAAAAGCATACCTCTGTTGCTTGCTGGGAAGGATGTGCTAGGGGCTGCAAGAACTGGGTCGGGCAAGACGTTGGCATTTTTAATTCCGGCGATAGAGTTGTTGCATCGGTTGAAATTCAAACCTATGAACGGTAACGTCCTTTTGATTGTATCTTTTGACAATTTGTAACAGCTAAATCAGTACTGTAGGTACGGGCATTGTCATCATTTCACCCACACGTGAACTCGCTTTGCAAATCTTTGGCGTTGCGAAAGATCTTATGGCACATCATTCACAAACGTTTGGTATCATCATGGGAGGAGCAAATCGTCGCGCAGAAGTTGATAAACTAGTCAAGGGCGTCAATCTTCTTGTTGCGACTCCTGGACGACTCTTGGATCACCTCCAGAACACCAAGGGATTTATATATAGGAACCTCAAGGCCCTGGTGATTGATGAGGCAGACAGGATATTGGAAATTGGCTTTGAAGAGGAAATGAAGAAGATTATATCCATTCTTCCAAATGGTGAGTTGTGGCCATATCTCTAGGTCTGTGATGGGATGGCTCAACTGCATTTAACTAGAGGACCGCCAGTCTATGCTGTTCTCTGCCACCCAGACAACAAAAGTGCAGGACCTTGCCAGGATTTCATTGCGCCCCGGCCCTGTGCATGTCGATGTCGACAAGGAAGAAACTACGAGCACCGTTACAACTCTTTCGCAAGGCTATGTTGTTTGCCCCTCCGATCGTCGATTTTTGTTGCTGTTTACATTCCTCAAGAAGAATCTCAAGAAAAAGGTCATCGTGTTTTTCTCGAGTTGTAATAGTGTGAAGTATCACGCGGAATTAATGAATTATATCGATGTACCCGTGTTGGATCTACATGTGCATTCTACTCTTACCTCCGAGTACCAGTTGACTGACCTTTTCATAGGGAAAACAGAAACAACAGAAACGAACAAACACTTTCTTTGAGTTCAACAACGCAGCATCAGGAATCCTACTGTGTACCGACGTAGCTGCTCGTGGCCTTGACATTCCCCGAGTAGATTGGATTGTTCAGTTCGATCCACCCGATGATCCAAGAGATTACATTCATCGGGTTGGCCGCACAGCTCGAGCCGGAAAGGTAGGCAAAAGTTTGCTGTTCTTGCTGAAGAGTGAACTAGGGTTCCTTCGATATTTGAAAGAAGCCAAAGTACCTCTAAACGAGTTCAGCTTCCCTGCCGATAAGATTGCAAACGTGCAGTCACAGGTATGTATGCTACTTGACCGTATGTAAACATGTATTGATGCGCGCACTTGACGCAGCTTGAGAAGCTGTTACAGAAGAACTATTTCCTTCACAGGTCTGCAAAAGATGGTTTCCGCGCATACCTGCAGTCATATGCATCGTATTCATTGAAAAAGATTTTCGATGTGAATCAACTTGATCTGGCGAAAGTCGGCAAGGCCTTTGGATTTTCTGTGCCACCCCGAGTGAACCTCAATCTTGGTCCGGGAAAAGGAACATCAAATTCAACAATAAAAAAGAGAAGGAGAGAAGAGGATGGCGATGAAGAGTATTTTGAAGAGTTGCAGCCTGAAATGAGCGGACAGGAAGAAGAGGAAGTGTCCAGAAAAGACGTGCGGCGAGACAGTAAACACCGACGGATAGAGGCTCTTGGGCATAAGAAGGTAGACAAGGAAATTTACAAAAAGGACAAGGAGAGGAGGAAATTGGAGGCTGGGGGTGGGCAGTGGAGTCGGTAGTACTATAGCATAAATGATGACGCATATTCCACGTGATCATCTCACAGTCGAGGTCACAGTTCGTGACTCCACGTTTTGGGCGTTGAGTGTTTCCAAAAGGCTACAATACGTTCACCTCGCTTTTTCGTCTCCTCTGCTGCTTTCTGTTTCTGTCAGAGATCTTGCCCGTCGTAGAGTACTTTTTTTAAGTCTATGGCTACTACCCAGGTACTTTCCAGCTCGCGTCGCTGTCCACGTGAAATTTACGCACTCTCAGCATTATTTATGGGCTTTTGGCCATCTCGTTCTTCTGGTCGGTTCTCTGAGGTATTTTTTGGCCTGGTTGACTTTCAAAGCCGTTTCCACATGGTGGTATAAAGGTATTCAAGATTTTACTACAAGCACTGATAGTCGCTGACCAAAAACACGTTCTTAGCGAGCTTCAGCGGTGCCTTGATCAGCTATGCTATCGTTTGCCAGTGGGTATCCGTTCTCAGCTCAACTGTGTTGATCAGGTGCTAACACACCGTTTGTAGAAAATCTCTTGGGGTATGTCTCGGTTTTTTTTCAAGTCGCCTGATTTGAACAAGAGACCAAATATCATTGACAGACTCCTCAACCAAACAAGGCCTATGTCAAACGCGCGTTGCTTGATGAGGTATCGTTTTTCCCTGGCTCATTGATTGCATCGAATCAATTTTGAGTAGAATGTTCAATATTTCTTGCTTGCCATTTACTGGTGGTCATGCAGGAAGCCTGTTGCGAGTGCGTCTGCGATTACAGTCGCTGATTAGAATTTTTTCTCAGAGTTGCCACAGTCACCCTCCTACCGTACATGATCTTTTCACTGTTCCATGCCTTGACTTTCGCTCGTACGACTATTTTACCACGATTCCTTCCTCCTGGTCCGCCTACGGCTAATGGTGCCCCTGGCCCTCATCCTTTTGCGAAGAAACTTCAGACCTGGGTCAAAGGTACTTCATATTTCGCTGATCTGCCTTATGTCTCATCTGGTATGCAGGCAATTATGATCCTGCGATGAAAGTCGTCGCATACACCGAATTTGTCATTCTTATTCGTGTCATCTTGGGTTCTATCACCTTCCAAAATGCCCTTTTTGCTCCCATCTTCTACGCCTACTTCCTTCGCCAACGGTACTACCAATCCGTCTTCACCCGTAACGTTTTTATCCAAGCAACGAGATATCTTGATTTCTTTGCTGCCAAAGCTAATAACCCCTACGTTAGCCTTGTCTATGGCAAAATCAAGCAGTTAATCGCACAATGGGCCAGCAGTGATGTCATCGAGCCCAATTCTCCTCAAGGTGCGAGGAGGTGATGAAGTCGAGCGAGTGACATGCGGGATGGTAGTAGTCAAATGAGGTCTTGGATGGGTTTTTGTGAGGATCTTCAAGTTATCCGGATGTACATGAATCGCTTTCCTTGTTATTCTATGCTTGCTCCGTACACCCATTTTTTGTTCTTTCTAACTGACTCTTTGTCCCGCGACGCTCGAAATAGGCTTGAAAATAATTCAAATCTCGCTCTTTACTTGACCATGTTTTGTGTCGTGACCTTGTGAATAGATAGCGGTAGTAGTTCTTATTTACATAGGATCAGACTATCTAATGATATGTTTCCTCGAACATGGTATTTGTGACATGAAGACCCTGTGGATGTGTTTCCATAACAGCAGAAAGCTAGCTAGTGGTATTTGAACCCTTGCGATGGTTGACGGCCTAGGCGATAAAGCGATTTCTGACACGATTTCTATGACTGTTGAATTCATCTTCAAGGCTAAGGTCCGACTCCCAACAGAACACGCGCCTCTCGTAAAAAGCCGAACGAATCTTTTTTTTTCAGGAGCAACTTCAGGACTAAAATATTCAGCTTTGCGAGTTCGAGACCCACTTTGCGAGAAAAAATTTCACCTGAAGTTCTTATTGGTCAACTGATGGAGACTATGTGTTTCGTGGCCAACATCATATGCCACAACAGTAGTCCCGCTTGGGAGGGAGTTCTCAACAGGAGTGTATCCCATGTTGTGATTTTTTCGAATCCTGGTCCTTTCGGAATATCTGGAGTCCTCCCTCCCCTCTCCTTGCTTGATGTGTTGTGCTTCCGCCAATTATATGCGACGATGGTCATGTCTTCGTGGAATTGCCTCTTGCACAGGGTCGACGTTGCAACGACAATCACTTGACTCACGAGACGTCGGTACCCTAGATGATGGATTCTGAATGATATATATATCGAAAGATGTCCCTGTTGGTGATTTTCAAAGCTGGAGCTCAATTCAAACAAACCCTGCACTTTTTAGGACATCAAGGGAAGAGATGATAAGGAAAAACCGAGTTCCGAAACGTGTAACATCCTTTTTACTGCAGGTCATGTATTTCCTCGTGTCTATATCGATGATGTGGTAGAAAACGGAACGGAACTTGGAGACTCTGTTGACTACGTTTTGTTCGGCGGAGTAAATGAAACTAGATCTCTTGGGGAAACTCTGGTATAAAGGCATTGGAAGGCTTGGACGAGATGTTACCAGCAGCCTGCGCTTGGGTTCCTCTTCTATCCTCGCTGTCCTCGGACCGGATTGTTAAATAGAAAGCTAATGTCTGTCTTGTTGACCACTGCCGTCGACGAGGGCTGCCAAGCTAAAGGTTTTCTTCGTGGCCGGCGTCGTAGTTCTGTCTACCCGCTGAGCGCCATCCCTCGTGTTTTCTCGACCACACAATTGACTACAACTCCTCTCGAGTCTTGTTCTGATCACCGTAACGATAGCGCTGTAGTAGACGATCCCGAGGCCATCTCTTGCACTTTTGATGCTTCGCCTGGAGATTCAATAGACTCGCCGACGGCCTCTATGGTTCACGTTTTGCCACTATCTCGTGCCCATGTCTCTGATGACGCATCAGAAATGATAGTACCCAGACACCCTAAATCGATTGCTCCGGCCGGGATGTCTTCTTCGCCACCCACTCCTGGAGAATCATCAAACGCGACTATTACCATGAACACTGTTGTGAGCAGTATAAGCGGGTATTCCGAACCATTGGGCGTTGATGTGGTCCCGTTCGAACAGCTCGCTGAGGTGCCAGATCTGAGCGAGGTTGAGAAGACACCTGAGAGAAAGAATTGGAGACTCGTTGCTGGTTATTTCGCTTTTTTCATGTGCGGGTGGGGAGATGGTAGTAAGTGATTTCTCAACAAGTACCTCATCGATCTGCATTTACTCATGATAATCTCCTCCTCCTCCTCCTCCTCCTCCTCCTCCTCCAGTAACCGGAACAGTACTCCCGTGTAAGTCCTCTTCCTTAACCAAGTGTACTTGTCTCCCTTACTCTGAACCTCATCTCAAGTTTTCATGGCCGATTTTCATGTCAGTTTTACGATGTCCTCTCTATTGTTTACAGGAACTACTGCAGGGTGAGCCTCCATTACCTTTCATATCTGGGATCGACTTAGACTGACAACAGCGAGGTAGCTTCCTTTCTGGTACCTTGCTGGTTGAGATCATCATGAAAGCTCTCTCCTGGACTTTGATTGAGCGAGCGCAAAGTGCATGGATCCCTTATCTGGCTCCTGCTCAATCCGGCAAGCAGGGTGCAGTCACTCGGTGTTCTGCTCTACAGGCCCAGCATCTTTCGCTCGTACTATCCAGTTTGATGCATGCCTCATTTTTCGTGATAATGGGTTCGGCGAAAGGTTATATCACAATATTCTCGGCATATGTCATCGCTGCCTTTTCTCGTGCCTTCTTGACTGGTGGGATACCTTATTCCATTTGTACACGTTTGAGCTAACCCGCATCTCATCAGCAACTCTGTAGGTCTCAAGTACTGTCGTGTTACCCGAGACGATTTACTGTTTCATCAGGAATCAGTACTTTAATACGATCATGCCCCAGTCTCTTGGCTACAGTTACGGCCTCTGGAGTGCGTGGGTTTTCTCCATTTGGAATTGCTCGTAAAATGAATATCTTTGCCCTCAGGCTTCGGAGGTGTTATTTCTCCCCTCATCTGTCAGACCCTCGTTGCCGCAGGAGTTCCCTGGAAGCAGTTCTATTTTGGGACTCTTGTTTTGTCGGGTTTCAATACCGGCTTGTTGTCATTGACTTTCAAGCCGACAAAAAAGGAGTGGAAGGGGGAACGCGACCAATCCCAACGACAGAATGTATCCTTGACGAAGAGGAATACCGAGTTTACCATCTCCAGTTCATTTGATAAATTCGACATTGACCCTTCAAGCGGGACGATATCAGCTGCTATGCCTCAGAATATCCAGGAGTCGCGAAGTGGTAAGATCTGAAGAATTCCTGTTGATTGGATTATCAACGTTCATGCTAGCACTTCGCCGGGTCCTCTGTATGCCCATGATCTGGGCGTTCATGACTTTCGTTTGCTTGTACTATGGGTGGTTAGTTACACCTTAACAGCGCCGTAAAGCTGCCTCCTGACCAAAGATTTCAGCGAGACCTCTACGCAGGGCTTTGTGTGTCTCTGACTCACTCGTTTACTGGCTCCCAAAGCTGATACTGCTTACAACATTGTCAGATAGTGTCTTATCTCTTGGGCACTCGAGTATGGTACAGCTCCTCGATGATCACAGCTTGAGCTGATAAGACACTATTAGCATGCAAATCCAAAAACAGTTGGTTATGTTACATCGGGCTTTTGGGCAGGCATCTCGATTGGTAGGATCTGTTGGGGCTATTTCATGCCTAGGTACATTCTATCCTTATATATCTTCACGAACTCCACTGAACAGGGACAGACTCAGCTTTTCACAGAAGAAATGGTTAGTCCAGACATCTCTTAGTGAGTTTCGGTCATCCCATTCCTTGCCTTTCCCCTTGATGAGATGATACTGGATATAGTTTTTGGTTTGATCATGCAGCTGCTTATTTGGTTCGTGAATTCCAACGCTGCCAATGCGTTTTTCACGAGTGTGATTGGACTTTTATTCGGTCCCGTTTATCCATCTACTCTGACCCTGGCAACGATGATTTTGCCAGAGGAGACACACATGGTCAGTATGGCTTTGCTGTGAGTAACATGTTTAGTCGGTGTCATGAGGGCTGCATCTAAGCCTCGACGTAGGGGTGCGGCTGGAAGCGTTGGTTCAGGTATGTTTGTTGCCGGATTCAAAAGACAAATTGACCGATCACTTCTTACAGCCATATTTCCTCTGATTGCCGGAATAATTTCGACTTCGGAGGGTGTGTGGACGTTGACATATATCACTGTTGGACTGGCGGGTGTCCTTTCCATCATGTGGATCTTTTTTCCTTCATGCATGAATGTCGAGTGTTAGGCGAGTTTTTACGTAGACGAGCAGACAATAAAGAATATCTTCGGTTCGTTGGCATAAATATTTTACCAAATATGTAAGAACTTTGGATCACCAGCCAATCAGAATAGATGGCTCAAACCGAAAACGAATTGTACGGTCCATAAGACGACTCTCAGCCCATAACCTCAAGTCAGGTAATTGGCTGATGTCACGGATACCCATTCCAACAAGCCGTAACACTTCCAACTCGCCGCCCCCTTATTCGGACCGCCCCGTTTCGCCCCTTCCAACCAAAACAACACCTTCCAAGTCCACTGTCGGCTTCTCCACCATGTCCACCATGTCTGGTTATCAGTCTAACGTATCCCTTTCTGAGCACAGAAAGAAACAGTCGAGACGCGACGAGGTATGTATCGACACGTGTCTTCTCCTCAATAGCTCATATGTTTGATTAGGCAATCCGCAAGAAAATTGAATCCGAATTGTCGCGAAAGCGCACCATCTCGACAACACATCAGTCGAGTAGGAAGCAACGGGGCGGAAAGCTCGCAGCGAAGGGAACAGTCGCAGCGCTCAAACCTTCGCCTGCTCTGACAGTGCCAGAGAATATATCAGTAGCTGAAGCTAGCCAGTTGTGTGCTGCAAAGCGCACTGACTGCGTTCTTGTCGTTGACGATGAGGAGGGGTTAAGTGGCATCTTCACTGCAAAGGACCTGGCGTATCGGGTGCGCCTCTTTTGCTGTCGTATTCCAAATTTTAAGTTGAAAATTCAACTTCATAGGTCACTGCGGAGGGTCTTGACCCACATTCGACTCCAGTTAGCCAGATTATGACGCGTAATCCTATGGTTACTCGCGACAGCACAAGCGCGACAGAGGCACTGCAGTTGATGGTGTCAAAACACTTTAGACATTTGGTCCGTCTCATTTCTTGTCGCAAAAATTTCTAACACTTTTTCTAGCCCGTCTGCAATGAAGAAGGCAATGTTGTTGGACTGCTTGATATCACGAAGGTGTTCCATGAAGCTCTGGACAAAGTTGAACGTAGCTCTGCTGCATCAGAGCAACTCCTCAGTGCAATGGCAGGTGTTCAAACTGAACTCGGTTCAGTAGGAAACAACCCTCAGGCTGCAGCCATGCTTGCATGGGCCGAAAAGCTTCGACAAAAAACAGCCCTTCCAGATTTGACTACGGTGATGGATTCGCGCACGGAGCCCGCTACCGTTGGGCCTAAGACCAGCGTGCGCGAAGTTGCGAAAATAATGAAGGAAAGACGCACCACAGCCGTTTGTGTTATAGAAGGCGGTAGGATCGTTGGTATTTTTACTAGCAAGGATGTTGTCCTTCGGGTTATTGCAGCTGGGTTGGAGGCAAGCAGATGTAGCGTCGTCAGGGTTATGACACCTCATCCGGACACTGCACCTCCTACCACAACCGTCCACGATGCCCTCAAGAAGATGCACAGTGCGCGAATCACTTACATTGTAGCTAATGCCAAATTGACGAGAAATTGCAGATGGTCATTACCTTAATCTGCCTGTTGTTGAGGAAGACGGCTCTTTAGTTGCCATCGTGGATGTCCTCAAACTCACATACGCCACACTCGAACAAGTGAGTAAAATCTTGAATCATTTTGTAAATCAACTGAATCGATACATCTCATTTCATACAGATGAATGCAATGGCTGGTGGCGACACCGCTGGGGATCATGAAGATGGACCAATGTGGGGCAAGTTCTTTGACTCAATCGGTCATGACGACAATGATTCCATGATATCTGGCTCGCGTGCACCATCCCGTTCTCACTTCTCCCATGGCAACCTCTCTTACTTGCAACACTCCCCTCTCTCTGATCTGCACCCAAATGATTCGGCCTCGGTTGTAGATGACGATGATCGTGCCTCCGCATTGTCCAATTCTGCCAATAGGAAGGGTGTCTCTGTTCCCGTTCCTATTCAAGGGGATGATGGTACTTATGTTTTCAAATTTCGTACGCCTAGTGGAAGGACGCACAGGTTCCAGTCAAGACATGATGACGTGGCCCATTTGCGTGAAATTGTCTCTGGCAAGCTTGCTATCGATCCTTTCTTCACCGAATTTCAAGTTGGAGAGGGCATAGTCCATCCTGATCCTACCGACTTCATCCTTTCCTACACTGACGCCGATGGTGATACTGTCTTGATCACCTCAGATGACGATGTTACGGACGCAGTCAAAATTGCTAGGTCTGCAGGCCATGATCGCGTTGTGTTGTATGTCCAGGGTGGTAGAGGATGGAAAGAAGCAGGTGTTGATAAGAGCGAAGAGCTTCAGGAATCCCCTGAGAAAGTCAAGGTTGAGGAAAAGGAGGTTGAGAAGGATGAAATGACTGCTATCTCTGTTGAGAAGCATCCCTCTCCCGCTTTTTCTGTACCAACACCTGCACCAGCACCTGCGGAACAAATTTTCGGGATTCCAAAGGATCTCCTACTTCCTGCCAGCATAGGAGCTCTAGCAGTTGTCATCATCGGAGTGTTTACTATTTCAAGATTGACGTCAAATAATTATTAGCCAATGCAACTCAAGGCCGATGACTTGCTAGTACCCTAATGGTTGGTCGGCATAATGGAACAGGCGCAAGATGTAGGTCCAATCTGATTGGGTATGGAGTTTTTCTTAATAAAATAGTCCATTTGGAGGCTTGATTTGATTTCTTTGATCTTTTTACTCATGATTCCCCTTATTTGATAACATTGGTTGGCTTTTTGAGTCTTTTGGGTCAGTAGGAATATCCCTTAGGTGGGCTACGCCTGATAGGTTATGTATCTACAAAAACTTGGTCCTATCGAATTTGCTGCTAGAATTGTTATTGACCTTGGAACATTTCCGATGGTTGCTCTATTCAGCTGCCTTGTTCATGATCAGCGCTTAAGCCTGTAGATAATTCTGTTTAGAATCACAGTTCAGAGTCTCCAGAGATACCTTGTGTTGGAATATCGAACGCCATACTAAATTTAGCATTATTGTTTCATGTCTTGATCAATGTTTTATTTTATTGTTCTAGATGATAAATTGTACATTGCACGTTTGCAACGAGTTCCCCCCCCCCCATCTTACGTTGCTCATCCTTAGCTCAATACCTTGTGCATGCAAAAAATAAAGCAACTTCTTCTCATTTGATAACCATCAATAGAGTCACTTTGAGATGTTGAAATGCAGTAGCACGTTGTCATATCTTTGTATCATATCCCTCGAAGAATGGAGTCACAAATGCATGTAACGTTATTGGCTTAAACTGATGATCCCCTCCTTTATGGTTCTTCCAGTTGTCAACCGAATTAGGCGGCGCTCACCGTTCTCAACTGTGTAACTGTGTTTCAAGCAATATATATAACTCCCTACTTCAATTTTAAGTTAAGTCGCTTTCATTCCTTTCCTACACCGACCTTTTTCTGTTCTCTCGCTCAACACCCACTCCGCGAACTCTATCTATCATCTAATCATTGAAGTTCTTCAGTCTTTTTCAAGATACGACTCTTTCAAATCGTGAACAGAGGCTAGCTCTGACCTCAAAATATGCACTCGACAAATAACCTTACATACGATGTTTTCACCACTTCCGCACCTGCCATCGCATCTGACGCACCATTCCTTACCACTGCCTTGAGTGCCGAACTAGGCTGGAATAATGTCGTCATTGCTCTTTCTTTCATTTTGTTCGATACTTTTGTCTCTGGGGTGCTGAAAATCGGGGTTGGGTCTTCGTTGTTAATCAGTGCAGTTAGGTGCATGATACAACTGACGGTTGTAGCAACTATCCTGCAACAGGTCTTTGCGGCAGAGGATCAGCTAGTCATTGCAGGGATCACAGGTGGGCGTTTAAGTGTTTGCTCTCGATCTTACGTTATATATCACTGCATCTTCAGTTTTGCTCAATGTATTGGGAACTATTGAGATTGGTGTGGTTTACGGCTCTCTTATAAGAGGTTGTCGGCTGACAATCTACATTTTAGTTGTCAACAAGTCGAAACGTCGGTATCAGCATATGGTCTGCGTCCTTCCATTACGCATACTTTCATGTTGACCTTCTCTTATTTATAGTTTTTGACTGTGCTCGTCGCAATGTTAGGATCAACAATTCCCGTCTCGATAATCGGGACAAAATATGCCATGGCCATAGATCCCTTCTGGACACCCATACAGTACAGTACATGCTCTTCGATTCACGATCCCTCTTGATTCGCATTTCCTGATTAATGTGAATAGTACCTATTGTTGGCATGCTTTGTGGTGCTACCATCTCTGGCATCACGGTTTCTATTAGCTATGTATTGAAGGAGTTACAGTGAGTCTCGTGATACCGAATCCCACGTTCGCTCTCTCGTATTCAACATGCATGGAAACCACGTGTAGAGAAAATAAGGATAAAGTCGAAGTATTCTTGGCTTTTGGTGCCTCTCGCGTTGAAGCATGCAGACCAATCGCAATAGAAGCTCTAAGATTAGCACTGACGCCCACAATCAATAGCATGAGGTACATCCTTCATTAAACTGCAGGGTCTCTCTCATAAAGACAAAGGCTAATCTTTTTTGGTAAATCAGCGTGCTCGGGATCATCGCAATTCCAGGGATGATGACAGGTGCGATCCTTGGCGGTTCTTCGGTCCAACAAGCTGCTCGACTACAAATGATCATTGTTTTCATGATCTCGGCATCAACAACCCTCGCATCAATTTTCACAACATTTTCCGTTATTATCATGACGGTTGACAGTCAGCATATAATACGGACAGACAGGATTGATGAAAAGAAGCATGAAATCTGGAGAGCCAAGGACAGAGGTGCAGAGAACACAAAGAAAGGCTTGGTGAAAATGATTCAAGTGTCAAAGAGGTGCCTTAGCTGGATGCAAGAAGGGATGGGCAAGGAAAAGGTTGAAGAGTATGGGGAGAGGAGACCTTTACTCGGATGAGAACTGCTTTTTGACTCCTTATGCAACCAAGTTCGATTTACTTTATCATGTCTCTGCAGGTGCAATAGTGGGCCAATGTATCAAGATAGGACAGAAGATAGAAGATAGCTGATATACCTGATGATTCAGCTGGAACCGAAATGTTGAAAGAAATAATCCTAGACGTAGCAGACTAGTCGAATTTCTACATACAAAAGTACTTGTTTCCGGGTTTAAGCGTGCCTCGACGGAGTTCCATACCTAGTATTCAACCCTCACTCCAAACAAGACGTCAAGCAAGACGCGAGATCAACACTCAATCTGCAAAACTGGTTGACAAGCAGAAGTCACCTAGTATGAAATAAGTTATTAGTTGATCTCAGGATCCACTGAAACTTCAGAAAGGAAAAAGGTCGGCTTGGGGTCTCTTGTTGTGGGTTGAAATACATAGTGAATTCCAGGAACCATCAGTTGAAGTTATTATTGTCAGAACTACCCACCAGATCGTTACTTTTATGACAGTTCGGTGAGTCTCTTGCACGAAAGGTGAGTTGATGACAATTGGGTTGAATTTAGATAGAAAAAGTTAGGGGACGAGCAAAAACTCGTTGCAAACACACGAGTCTTGTCTCTACCACGCGTATTTATCCCTATCTAGCACTACAAAAACAAAGCATCTGATCGTCAGGAGACAAGACCTAATTCATATTTGGTACAGCGCTCAATCTTCCATTACGTTGACTTGAAGTCCCATGATGAAATGTATCTATCCCAGTGTTGGAAGGCTTGTTTATGTTCAGGTCAACCTTATGTTGTATGTAGTGACCTCCGATGTGGATGATCAAATCTTCAACATGAAACCACAGTTTTGTCTTTGTTGGCAAGAGTTATAGTGCTGTTAGCGAGACACAGAGGGACAGGCCATTGGAAACAGAAATCGTGGTTGAATGTCGAAGATTTGGTTATCCACGTGGGAGGTTTACATTCGACACTGAGAGACGGACCTTGATTTCTTGATCCAGTATACTGAAATCCAGACTTTTGTGTGTAAAGGAAGAAGATTTTTCTCCAAAAAGTTCAGGCTCAAACGATTCCTGACATTGACTGGGTCGTTCTCCCGCCGAGAGTGTCAATACTAGAGAAGATTGGCGCTCTCTCCAGCAACAGTCATTCAGCTTCTGTAATATTCATGAAAATGGTAACATGCTTATTGATCAGGGCAACGGACATACAAGAAACTGATGTTTCCAAAAGCTTCGTCTGAGAATACTTACGTGTATTTGATGTAGACAAAATGACCAACCTGATATGTGTGCCTTTGCGATAAGTCTTGCTGAGGTATCTGCTGTGTTGTTGGGGAGTAAAAAGTTCTCGATCATGAAGAAAATGCATGCTACCAAGATCCTGGCGAGGTATTACTATCAAGCTGATCTGCATGACAAAAAAATGACTTTGAGAAACAAATTTGAGTCTAAGTGTAAAGAGCTCCATTAATTGGGTAACCACCTGAACGGATGAGGGATCAGACATCATCAGCTCCCTGTCGTTTTTCCCGACAAAACCGAGTGACAATATAAACCAACCTCTCTTTTTCCCGCTCGAATCTGATTTGTTGATCACAATGTATAATTGAAGCCAAAAAAAGCAGCTAAAGTGTTCACGTGTCTAATCAAAGTCCAGTTGGCACTACAATAACCATTGGCCATAAACTGACAACATTGGTATCATCCATTATCTGCCTTATACTTCTTACTTTCAACTAATTTTCTGCAGTTCTTTGTTTAATAGCATTGTCTTCAGACCAGTCAGAGGGATCTGACGACTGGCCGCTCATTTGTTCATCCCCGTATTGACGAGACGACTCATTCATCAGTTGAATCAGGGTTACTGAACCAACGGTGATCCATCTACACTCAGACTCGTGGCTTGTCAGAGATTCCTTGAGCAGTCCGGATCTTTTTACACTTCCTTTGAGACTCCGCAGAGATCTCAGAGTGGTGGTTGCGGGGTCAATTGTACAAATCAATCTTCTATTCCTCTGGTGCGTACTGCAGACTTTTTAGTTGCTTCGATTGATGACTGATGGGTTGATCTTAGCTTGAATTATTAGCACCGAAAATTTCGAGTACATTACACTATGCCGGCGAAATCATCGGAAAAAGAGGAGATGCTCAATGCGTTGGTGCGTCGTATGTACCTTGTATCATGCTTCATCTATCTGTTAACATTGAAAATGGGCACAGAGCAAACGTATATTCGCGGCTATGTTGGACGATATCATATTTGACATTGCTATTGAAGCACATCATGAAGTCATGAAGGGAAGATCCATTTGCAAGACATGTCATACGAGGTACAAAACTCTTCACTCCGTTTTCATCGTCTCATACGTGCGGATCCGTTGTTTTTTTTTTTTGCCTAGATGCGGTTCTGGTGAGCTCACACTCTTACCGACCAAATGGGGGTATTGACGCGACGAACAGCTCATGTGTTACAGTCCAATGCTACTGGAGGGGCAGGAAGCTCACAAACATCGGGTGCAGGATCGAGTTCGCGAGCGGATACACCTTCCTCAGAGACAGGTATTACAATGCCACCCGAACAAAAAAAGTATAGAGCTAATTCTTACGCTTTCATCATGATAGGTACTGGTGGAGGAAATGGGAGCAAGGATGGGACAATTTTATTGGATTGCGTGAACTGCCAACGACAGGTGAGGAGTGTCTTTGCAAGCACAGCTTGGATTCATGTAGCTCAGATCGCGTCAAATCGATATGCACCGCATTTGGCTTCATGTATGGGATTGTCGTCTGCCCGGAGAGCGCCCAGTGCCCGAACTAGTGGTAGCACGAGTGGAAAACCCAAGTGTGTATAACCTCCATTTAGATTATTCACAGAGAAGATTTATCTTCTCTGATAGACAGCCTTCAGATGCGGGTCGCTCAGCTTCACCGGCCTCAGAAGTAGGGAATGGGTCAGATGATAGACTCAATGGTAGAGGGAAAGATAAAGCCAAGTCCAGAATACTCGGTGAGTTTTAACAAATTTTAGGAACGATTGATTGATTGTGCCAGATGGCAAACCGGGTATGGGACTTTCAGAGGAGAATGGAAGTTCGCTCAAGAGGAAGCGAGTGAGTTATGATTGCCCTTGAATGGCATGAATGTTTATCATCTAGCTGCAGTCACCACAGATGTCTCCTACAAAGACCAAGAAGGCCAAGGCATCAGGTGAGTATTCCGCTTCGTCATTTCATGGCGAACACTGCAGGTTGACATGATCTCAGGATCGCCTGTGTCACGCGTAAAAGCTGAACCAGATTCAATGATATCGGTGACGGTATGATCTTGGTATTAATCATAGTGCATCTTCAGCTCACGAAAGTCTAGTCGCACTACACCCCTTCTCTGACGGGTACCAAATCTAAAATACCATCGAAACTTCGCGAGTCATCTACAACATCCTTCCTGGATCGTTCACCAACCACTGCTTCATCAAGATCAACGTCGCCAGCAATCACACCTGTGTCGTCAGCGTTTTCGATAGCGACACAAAGTCCTCAAATCAACTCACGTGGCATTAACTCCCATCCACAAAATACTGGAAGAGGTAGGGGAAAGGTAGCAGGGACAGGGCCGCCGCCGAGGAGGCCTGCTGTGAGTCCACCTCGGCCACCACCTCGGCCGACTGCCCACCACTCTGTAGTGCCTGACTATGGAATGCGTACGTATTTTGTTGTTCTTCCAGTGAAGTTGGTGCTGATGGCCAGTCGGTGCAGATGAAGGAGGTGATGAGACGGGGTCGTCGACTGATACGAACAGTGATTGAAATTATCCCGGAAAACTCACTACTTTTTATTTTCTAGATGCCCTCTCTGTACCATGTTGTTCTGAATAGACATGCTTTCTGTTCTCTGGTGTCAGTGAGATATATTTTGGACAATAAAATTTGGAGAAAGAAATTGTGAGCTTGCTTCAGTTCACAGGTTGCATAGCAGCAGGACCAAATATGGGAGCATAGCAACATCGACTAAGTATCAACTAAGTTTGTTTCTTCCGCCAAACTCCATGTCCGCTCGCCATTTCTCCTCCCCTTCACAGCAATCCATAAGTGACTACTCCCATAGACCACCACTTCAGCCGTCCGCCCACAACCAGTATAACAACCCCGATGAACTCAAATCTTCTTACGACGACCTGATCGACCAGTACTCATCCGCCCCTTACGCCGCACATTCAGACTACAACACATATTCTACCAGTCCACAAGGCAGTCCAACCGACCACCGTCGATCCTCGTTTCCCTTTTCCCCAAAGTCTCCCATCTCCTCAAAACAGTTTAACGACAATCATGAAGCCTCTCATATTGTATACCCTCCACAACCATCAACAAAGGATTCCGACGCTCCAGGGTTTTGGCGAAGGGTATGTTTTCTGAGTCTCCGTTTCTACAACAATCGTGTTCATGTAGCTCCTTAGCTCCTTCCAGACTCGATGGCATGCCGGCTCTACGTTCTAGCTGTGCTAGTAGAGACGACGGTCAACTTGGCGATAGAGGGTGACTTGTATCTGCGGATTCGGGAGGCACACCAATCCGAGGATGACTTGGCGACGCGGAGGATGCCCGTCTACCTCGGTGTATTCGTCCTGGCGCAGTGCGTTGCCTACTACTACTACTACCTGCTTGAATCTCACGGTCGTTCTTTATTTCAGCGTGTTCCAGTTCGCCATGGCAGTTGATGCCGTTTACGCCCGCAATACTCTGCAATTTATCTTCCTCACGTGGGTCTCCTGCCACCGACGTGTTCGAGACATCCGCTAACGTCTCCCATCAACTTTTGGTAACTCAGGATGTTCAATGTTCTGCTCATCATCTATGCTGCAATTCAGATAGGTGAAGTCCGTGCAGCACTTACACCAGACAGTTCCGATATCTATAAGATTCCTATCGATGTTCTTACAACAACCATCCCTATTGTCCTCTCCGTGGCGGAAATAATATTCATTGCACTGGGATGGAAGATCTACAATGAATTCGGCTGGAAAGTGTACAAGTTCCTTGGCGCAGATCGAAACATCAAGCGCATGTATGCGAGCTATCAAATTTATGAATGCCTCGTCAAGTTCGATGTCTTTTTTTGGGCTGGCTTTTCAGTCCAGTTTATCTGGCTGGTGCTACAAGACAATGATTGGGAATATTATGTGACGTGCTTGGCGCTTCCTCTGTCCATCGTCCTTCTGGTAGAGGGCCATCTGGCAGCAAGGCACGAAAATAAGTGGATGATGGCGACATTCATGTCGGGTTGTGTCGGCGCAATGATTTATTTCATCTACAAGGTCTGCCCCTGGCTGTCCTAACCTTTTTTTGAATATCGAACTAATGTCTGTGCAGCTCATCAGGGTGCTCACAAACATTAACACATCATTTAAACTCACTTGGAAATCACTTACCGTGTTCTGTAAGTCCACAGAACTTGCCCCAGTCCGAAGTTGTTCCACTGACATTTCGCGTGCCCGTCTGTCCAGCTGTGATTGCCATTGTGTTACTGATTGCAACAATGATATTTTCTGTGATAGTGCTGCGGAATTTCGGCAAGGGTCTGAAGGAAGCGCGTAAGTTCTTCCATTGATTCATTGCTTGTGAAATGTATACCGGCTCATTCGTGTATCTGCATTTGTAGTCTCAAGAAAACATGATCGACTGGGCCCAATAAAACATGGCCGTGCGCAAAGTACTAATCTCAATCGCATGAGCATCGATTAGAATCATTCCTTTCTTCTCTCGGACTCCCTCCTTCGGACTCTCTGCATGAAAAATACATTGTACTGATTGGTTCCCACTTCTTGCAAATCACACATCCATTTTTCCCCAAATGTGACATCAGACGGCTTGGAGCTTTGATGACACTGCATATCAGGAGATTACAGATACTGTCTAATTGCTATACACCGTGGACAAATGGACTTTGCGCATTGCCTGCCACTTGAATTCGATTTCGTCACCGCCTATGACCTTTCCTTGTCGACTGCCAACATCCTTGCATTCTGCACACTCACCTCCAACACCAGGCCTCTTGTAACTGGTCTTACCACTTGCAAGCTTGCTTCTGTACCTGACTGCAACCCTTCTCATCTTGGCGATGCGCTTGTGTCTTAAATCACAATATCAAAATTACACCATAGGGCCACCGCCTACTCTCAGTCGCCCTTTCTTCTTTTGTTTATTCTTCATTTAATACTATCTTCATGGAAGATCAACGTGACATTTATGTCTTGTTGTGCACGGTGGGAGTGTTACTTGTTGATCAAGTACAAAAGTTCCATCGAGCACAAGCTTCTCTCGAGGGTAGGGTAACATAGGAGAGTATTACATTACACCTCTGTCTCACAATGGTTTCGATATTTACCTTTACCCCTCCGACTCCTGTTGTTACTTGTACCTGTTTTACTCTGCTTTCGGGTCGACCTGTCTTCTGGCTAGAAGAAAGTGTGTACTTGGAATTTAATCTGATTCCTTCTGATTGTCATGATTGACAGTCTTGTGGATCGCCTGGTGTAGCCTGGATGCCCAAGAACCTTCGAAAGAAGACATTTGGGTTTGAGTTAGCTGGGTGCTTCGCCGGACGATATAGAGTAGATATAGAGTATCCGACTAGAGATCAGCTCGGTGAAAACATGCCCCAAGGCCACCAAGTACATGTGACGAGTTGAACTGGGATTCGGGCGTTCATGTGGGTTGGTTACTAGATCTACTCCGGACCGATCAGGAGAGGCTGGATAAGTCCTGAAGAGTTCTTTGTCGGGTCAAGGCATGAGTCCCAGTATAGCTACACCTTTGTGGTTATGTGAAGATTCGACAACCTCCGGGCCTTTATTCCCAAGCAGTACATTCATGTTGTTGTCTGCTCCTTTGCAGTCCAACATATCAGATACTAGGAGACAGGCAATTTCCCTCGAGAGGTTCTAGTATTGGGGACCTGTTGAGTAATGACCTCAAGGAATGTATATGATCTAGTGATTGCATGTTGCAAGAGTTCAGTTAAGGTAATAGTTGGACAATGAACCTATAACTCGGTGATCAAGTTCTGCATGGCCAATGAGTCGTTGTCGTGTTGCATCCAATTCCTATTTCATAAAGAAGCGGTGAAGGAAATTGGAATTTCCGGGTTGTTGCATCCAAGACAGAAGTAATTAAGATCTAGAGGATTTTGCACGGAGGATGTCGAAGCAATTTACAGTCTACGATATTGAGATGCATGTCCCTCCATGAATATAGAAGCTCGAGAATAGGAAACGGCGATTTTTTGAGAAGTCAAGCCATGCCAGGGGGATTACGCACACAGCTTGAAGTGCGCAAGTAATCGGACGGCCAAATCTATTATCCAGAGTTCAAAATACAACCTCACGATCCGTTCCGCGTTCGCTCAGATATGGAAAATCGAGTGTACAAGAAAGATGGGGACCACGTTTCTGTAGCATCCATCTTTTTGTGGTTGCCAAAGATCGTATGTCACGTTGAGAAGATGAACTAAGTAAACGCCTTCATTCACCAAGTCGTAGTATGTCTCTGAACTCAATGACAGAATTGGATCAAGCGCACATTTCTTCGCAAGTTGAACACTGTACAAGCTGTTTGACGTCAATGAGAACAGCATTGTGGGTTGAGATGGCCCGAACTTGGTTCGAGCATATTGAGTTCTTTGCTTCAGCTGATCCATCGGGGCAGGGGTTAGATTCTCCGGGTGGCACAAGGCGTTTCCGGTTCTGCCATGATTGGATTGGCCACAAAAACCATGGTATTAGGTTCCTGCGTATTTTTCAGTGTCCAAGACGAGCCATCAAAACTGCCACAAGTCGCGCCGTGACCAACTTGTGTTGTACTCTTCTTGTACTCTTCTTGAATCCATCGTATTCTGAACCGTTCTTCAGTGATCACTCTTACCTGGCCGCTCCTTTCGTTCGAAATGTCTTCACGGTATAGGCAATACCTTGTTCCAAAAGCACCCTACTCGATGCTCAAATTCATCTCAGACCTTCAGCCAAATCTCTTCGAGATCGTTCCACCCTTCTCGGTACCTCAGCCGACTCTTCTCCGTCCGCTCCTTCATCACATACCGTTAGACGAGCACTCACACCACCTGGTTCCGGACGGTCTACGCCGCTAGGTCATTATTACAACAATACAGACAACTCATCGTATAGCGAACAGAATTATGGACGTTATACTAGTGGTGGAGGAGATCCGAATGGCCATCGGTATGCTGATGACCTCGAGGGGCAAAATGAAGAAGCATTGGAAGGATTGAGTGCAAAAGTCAAGCTATTGAAAGACGTAGGTTTTTTTTTATAAATCCGTCAATTGGTGACTCATGTTCTGCAGATCACTATTGGTATTGGGAACGAAGTACGAGAATCTACACAACAGCTCAGCCAGATGGTACGCCCGTCCTCGATTGTCTATCCCCACTATTTTTACTTTTCCTACTCGCTGGCTTAGAACGATACTTTTGGAGAAACAGGTAGCATCCTTCAGAGCACATTCCGACGTATGAACAACATGGCCTCAAAGCAGGGTTGCCGATGGCTGTGGTACATCGTATTCCTGATGGTTGTGTTTTGGTTCTTCATCGTTGTCTGGTGGTTTCGAAGGTGATCCATATTTGCGCCCTCAGCTTGCCCTTGAGACGCAGCTAGGTTCTTTATGTTCTTTATGTTCATGTACCTCGCTCACAAATCACATTATTTCATCTTATTCTCTATTCCATGACCCTGAACTCTTCTTTCCCCTCCACATCCCT